>Ga0180223_1000355_pt1 | contig 64243 bp, 56 predicted proteins | sample eDN5th30CKraftOP_FD_151337 | JGI IMG/M metagenome (GOLD analysis project Ga0180223, IMG submission 151337) | Enriched Organic Plus compost microbial communities from Emeryville, California, USA - eDNA 5th pass 30_C Kraft OP (version 2) (version 2) ... | reverse complement strand
CGGGCATGGCGAAGCGCGTCGTCTCGGTGACCACGCGGTGGCTGGCGCCCATCATCAAGCCCACCCCGCCGCCCATCACGATGCCGTCGCCCCAGCACAGCACAGGCTTGGCGTATTGATGAATGAGATAGTCCAGCCGGTATTCGACCTCGAAGAACTCGCGCGCATACAGATTGTCCCAGGGACGGCCGCTGATGTTCTCCTGCATGGCCCGGTACAGGCTGTGCAGGTCGCCGCCGGCGCAGAACGCCTTGCCGCCCGCGCCCTTCAGGACGACCAGCGCGATGGATGTGTCGAACTCCCATTGCCGCAGTTGTTCATCCAGCATGCGGCATACTTCCAGGGACAGGCCGTTGAGCACTTCGGGCCGGTTCAGCGTAGCCACGGCGATTTTCTTGCGGCTTGCAGTGGACAGGACTTCGAACAGCACGGGCGAACTCATGGGCATGCCCTCCTGCCGATGCGCGGCATCGCCGGGCAGCTGGCGCCGCTCATGTATGCCGCTCCGAACAAGCGCGGGCCGAGGTCCGGGACGCGGCGGCCGCCCGGCGGTGCAGGGCCCGGCGCCGGCGCGACTCCATGGCGTCGAATGCCAGGGGCCGGTAGATTTCGAGCCTGTCGCCGTCGGCCAGGGGATGGTCCGGCCCGCAGGCGCGGCCGTATATGCCCAATGACGGCTCGGCGTGGGGATAATCGGGAAACGCCTGCCGGAAGCCGCAGGCCAGCAGCGCATCGGCCGCCGTGGCGCCGGCGGGCAGCGTCAGCGTGCGATGCCAGGCGCTGTCGCGCCGCGCATACATGACTTGCACGCGCAGCGCGCCGCCGTCGTGCGGTATGTCAGTCTCCATAGCAAACCTGGGCCCGCTGGGTGAATGAATCGATGAAGCTGGTGGCGATGCGGTTGAACACCGGCCCCACCACCATTTCGAGCGCACGATTGGAAAATGCGTATTCCATAGTGTAGAGCACTTTGCAGGCATCGGGCGCCAGTTCCTGGAAACGCCAGATGCCGGTCAGCGCCGAGAACGGCCCGTCCACCAGATGAAAAGTGATGGTGTTGGGGTAGTCGTGTTCGTTCCGCGTGGTGAACGTCTGCCGGATGCCCGCGATGCTGATGGTGATGGAGGCCTGCATGCCCTGCTCGTCCTGCTGCAGCACCTTCGCGCCGCCGCACCAGGGCATGAACTCGGGATAGGCCTGGACATCGGCCACCAGGTCGAACATTTGCGCGTTGTTGTAGGGAACCAGAACGGAACGTTGTACCGTATGCATCGAAAGTCGTTAATGGATAGAATGTATTGATTTTACCTTCTATAGCCGCATCGATTCATGAGCATTGTCGACAACCGCAAGGCAACCCACGATTACTTCATCGAAGACCGCTTCGAGGCGGGCCTTGTGCTGGAAGGCTGGGAGGTCAAGGCGATCCGCGCGGGGCACGTGCAGATCAAGGAAAGCTACGTCATCGTGCGCGATGGCGAAATCTGGGTGGTGGGCATGCACATCAGCCCGCTGGCGACCGCCTCCACCCACATCCATCCCAATTCCACCCGCACCCGCAAGCTGCTGCTGAAGGCCGACGAAATCAGCAAGCTCATCGGCAAGGTAGAGCAGCGCGGCTACACCCTGGTGCCGCTGAACCTGCACTACAAGAACGGGCGCATCAAGATGGACTTCGGCCTGGGCCGAGGCAAAAAGCTGCACGACAAGCGCGACACGGCGCGCGACAAAGACTGGCAGCGCGAAAAAGAGCGCATCATGAAGCACGACACGCGCCGCCGCGCCTGAGCCCTCGCCCGCCCGGCGTCCAGCGCCCGCGCAGGCGCGGCCTGGCAGCCGGCGCCGGACGCGCCTCAGGCGCCTCCCAGCGCGAAGCCCTCCAGTTCCAGCAGCGCGTACTTGCGCTCCAGCCCGCCGGTGTAGCCGGTCAGCGCCTGCGTGCCCGACAGCACGCGATGGCATGGCACGATGACGGCAATCGGATTGCGGCCGACGGCGCCCCCCACCGGCCGGCCATGCGCGGCCGACAGGCCCACCGCGCGCGCCACGTCGCCATAGGACACCGCTTCGCCGTAGGGAATCTGCAGCAGCGCCTGCCACACGCGCCGCTGGAAGTCCGTGCCCCGCAACGACAGCGGCACGTCGAATGCGTGGCGGCGCCCCGCCAGGTATTCCCGCAGTTGGCGGCAGGATTCGTTCAGGACGGCAGCAGCCTCGTCCGGCGTATCGGCCTGCATGAGGCGCGGCGGCGCCGCATCGGCGCCGTCCGCGAGAACGCCGCGCAGCTGCCGCGCTTTGGCCGGCGCCAGGTCCGCAAGCAGATCGCCGCTGAAGGGATCCGCTTTGCGGGCGCGCAGCTTCCGGATGGGCTTGCCTTCGCGCAGGCCCGAAGCCGGATCCAGCGAATCGGGCCGGGGCGGCGGCAGGCCGTCGAGCGGCGGACAGTCTTTCTGGTCGGTGAAGAACAGGCCTGTCAGGCAGGCGCCCTGGACGCGCAGCAGCATGGTTCCCAGCGCGCTGGGCGCCTGGGCATAATAAATTGTTGCATCGGCTTGCCCCCCACTGCAGCCCGAGCCATCGCGCGGGCCGCCCCTGGCGTCTTTTTCATCGGTTGTCTTGCCGCGCATGCGATTGCTCATCTGGAATGAAGGCCTTTGGCCTGGACGGCCCGGGCATTGATTCTAATGCAGCTTGACTCGCGGGGCGCTGCGCTTGAGCAATACCCTTCCGAGCGCCATCACGGCCGTGCGGGCGGCCCCCAGCACGGCCAGGTGATGCATCAGGTGAAGGCTCATGTACATCAGCCGCGCCACCAATCCCTCGATGAACCAGCTTTTGCCGGACAGCACGCCCATCAGGCTGCCCACCCCCCGCGTATGGCCCACCGACACCAGCGAGCCGTAGTCCCTGAACCGGAAGCGGCAGGGCGCGGTTTCGTTCCCCTGGATGCGGTCGCGCAGGATAGGCACCAGGAAAGCCGCCTGCTGATGCGCCACCTGCGCCCGGGCCGGCAGGTATTCGCCCTCGTTCTGCCATGGCGCCTGGGCGCAATCGCCGATTGCATAGATGGCCGGGTCCTCGGTGCGCAGCCCCCCGTTCACCACCACCTGGTTGATGCGGTTGACGGTCAGCCCCAGTTTGGCCAGGAAGGCGGGGGCTTCGATGCCCGCGGCCCACACACAGATGTCGCAGGGATAGCTGCGGCCCTGCGCGTCCTGCAGGGCGTCGGGCTGCACCGAGGCCACCCGCACCGAGGTGCGCACCTGGATGCCGCGCTGCTGCAGCAGGCGCTGCGCGGCCGACGACATTTTTTCAGGCAGCGCCGACAGGATGCGATCGGCGCCTTCCAGCAGCGTGATGCTTACGCTGCGTGCGGGGTCCAGCTGGTCCAGTCCGTAGAGCCCGATGTTCTTGCATGCCTCGACCAGCTCCGCCGCCAGTTCCACCCCGGTGGCGCCGCCGCCCACGATGGCGATTTCCAGGGCCGAATGGGCCGGATTGGCGTTGGCCACCACCAGCCTGCGCAGAAAGCGCTGCCGGAAGCGCTCGGCCTGCTCGGTGGAGTCCAGGGCCATGGCGTATTCACGCGCGCCCGGCGTGCCGAAGAAATTGGAGCGGCTGCCCACCGCCAGCACCAGCGTGTCGTAGTGCAGGTCCCGGGCGGGAAAAATTTCCTGCTGGTCGATCAGCACCGGCTCCAGGTGGACAGTGCGCGCCTCGCGGTCCACCCCCGTAGCCTCGCCATAGATGAAGGTGAAACCGCAATCCCTGGCCAGCATGGCGTAGGAAAGCCCTTCGCGGTGGATATCCAGCGTGCCCGCGGCGACTTCGTGCAGCGAGGGCTTCCAGATGTGGTCGGGCGCCTTGTCCACCAGCAGCACGTGGCGCGGTCCGAAGCGCCGTCCCAGCTTGGCCGCCAGTTCCAGGCCGCCGGCGCCGCCCCCGACGATTACAACCTTGTGCTCTTGTTCGCCCATCGTGCGTTCCTGTACTGGCGGGTCATGCCCGATGCACCATTTTTACCATATCGACGAGCGGCGGCCGGCCATGGCCCGCCCGGCGCTCCGTACCTGCCCGCGCATGCGAAAGCCCGCCGCCGGCCCGCCGGGCTTCAGCCCGCCTCGCCGGTGGCCGGCGCCGCCTCGTCCCAGCCGCCGCCCAGCGCTTTGTACAGGTCGATTTCGCTGTCGAGCTGGGCCAGGCGGTCCTGTATGAGCGACTGCTGCGAGGTGAACAGCAGGCGCTGGGCGTCCAGCACGGTCAGGTAGCTGTCTATCCCCCCCTCGTAGCGCTGCTGCGCCAGATCGAGGTATTGAGAGCTGTTCTCGACCAGTTCGCGCTGCGCCTGCAGCTGCTTGCCATAGGTGCCGCGCGCGGCAAGGCTGTCCGAGACTTCCTTGAACGCGGTCTGGATGGCCTGCTCGTACTGCGCGATGCGGATGTCTTTCTGGATCTTGGCGTAATCCAGCTCGGCCTGCAGGCGCCCGGCGCTGAAGATGGGAATGGAAATGCTGGGCACGAAGCTCCAGGCGCCCGACCCGGCGTCGAACAGCCCGGACATCTGCGCACTGGCCGTGCCCGCCCCGGCCGTCAGGCTGATGCGCGGAAAAAAGGCCGCGCGCGCCGCGCCGATATTGGCATTGGCGCCTATCAGGCGGTGTTCGGCGGCAAGAATGTCGGGCCGGCGGCGCAGCAGGTCGGAAGGCAGGCCCGCGGGCACCTCGGCCAGCAGCTCGCCGTCCAGCCCCGGGCCTTGCGGCAGGTCGGCCGGCAGCGGGCCGCCCAGCAGCAGCCGCAGGGCATTCAGGTCGATGGCGACCTGGCGGGTGTAGCGCTGCGCCTGCGCGCGGGCCCCGTCCACCGCCGTATGGGCCTGGCGCACGTCCAGGGCCGAAGCCACGCCCGCCTCATGGCTGGCCTGCACCAGCCCCAGCGTCCTTTCGTACGCCACCAGCGAGTTGCGCGAGACGTCCAGCAGGGACTGGTCGGCGCGCCAGGCAAGATAGGCCTGGGCAACGTCGGCCACCAGGCTGATGTGGACGCTGCGGCGCGCCTGTTCCGTGGCCAGGTACTCTTCCAGCGCCTGCCGGCTCAGGTTGCGCACGCGGCCGAACAGGTCGAGCTCGTACGAGGTGGAAAGGCCCACCTGGTACTGGCTGGCGATGTTCGACGCGCCGCTTTGCGACAGGTCGGCCGGCAGGCGCTGGCGCGAACCCTCGCCCACGGCGTCCAGTGAAGGGAACTGCCCGGCCCGCTGGATGCGGTACTGCGCACGGTACGCGTCAACGTTCAGCGCGGCCACGCGCAGGTCCCGGTTGTTCTGCAGCGCCATGGCCACCAGCTGCTTCAGCGCGGGATCCTTGAAGAAGGCCGCCCAGTCCGGCGGGGCCGTCTCGCCCTGCGCGTTCTGCGCCGAAGACGTCCCCGCTCCATAGGCCTCGCCCTCCGGCCAGGCGTTCTGCACCGGCATCCCGGGCTGCCGGTATGCCGGCGCCAACGAGCAGCCCTGCACCAGCAGGGCCAGCAGCGCGGCCATGGTCATCGATCCGCGCTTCACGGCTGTGCTCCTTGTACGGCCTGCTCTTCGCCGTCCGGCGCCTTCTTCGGCTTGCGCAGCGACATGACGACGACGAAGAACAGCGGAATGAAGAATATGGCCAGCACGGTGGCGGTGATCATGCCGCCAACCACCCCGGTGCCGATCGCGTGCTGGCTGCCCTGCCCCGCGCCAGTGGCCAGGGCCATGGGCAGCACGCCGAAGGTGAAGGCCAGCGAGGTCATGATGATGGGGCGCAGGCGCAGCCTGGCCGCTTCCACGGCCGCCTGGACCAGCATGCGGCCTTCCTGCTCGTACAGCTGCTTGGCGAATTCCACGATCAGGATGGCATTCTTGGCCGACAGCCCCACCGTCGTCAGCAGCCCGATCTGGAAGAACACATCGTTGGACAGGCCGCGCAGCAGCGTGGCCAGCACCGCCCCGATCACGCCCAGGGGCACGACCAGCATGACGGAGGCCGGCACGGACCAGCTTTCATACAGGGCGGCCAGGCTCAGGAAGACGATGAGCACCGTCAGCGCATACAGCAGCGGCGCCTGCGAGCCTGTCTGGCGCTCTTCATACGAAATGCCGTTGTAGGCGATGCCCACGCCCTCGGGCAGCTGGGCGACGATGCGCTCGATCGCCTGCATGGCCTGGCCCGTGCTGTAGCCGGGCGCGGGCTGGCCCTGGATCTGCATCGCGGACACGCCGTTGAAGCGCTGCAGCTGGGGCGAACCGTAAACCCATTCTCCGGTGGCGAACACGGAGAACGGCACCATGTCTCCCTGCGCATTGCGCACATACCATTTGCCGAAGTCCTCGGGCGATATGCGCGACCCCATCTCGCCCTGCAGATACACCCGCTTCACCCTGCCGCGGTCGATGAAGTCGTTGACGTAGGTCGAGGCCCAGGCCGTGGACATGGTCTCGTTGATGTCGCTAAGGCTCACCTGCATGGCGCGCGCCTTTTCATCGTCGATCAGCACGCGGTATTGCGGTTCGTCCTCCATGCCGTTGAAACGCACCATGGCCAGTGTCGGGTCCTTGGCGGCCAGCTGCAGCAGCTGCTTGCGCGCCGCCGCCAGTTCGGCATGGCTCAGGCCGCCATTATTCTGCAGATAGAGATCGAAGCCCGTGGCATTGCCCATTTCCGGGATGGCCGGCGGCACGAAGGCGAACACTGTCGCATCCTTGATCTGTGCAAAGCGCGCGCCGGCGCGCGCGGCCAGGCTGAAGGCGTCAGTGCTGCCGCCCTTGCGCTGGTCCCAGGGCTTAAGGCGCACGAAGGCGATGCCGGCGTTCTGCCCCCGCCCGGCGAAGCTGAAGCCGCCGATGGTCATCACCGAGTCGACCACGCCGCCCTCTTTCTGCCGCAGGTAGTCGGACACTTCGTCCAGCACGGCCTGGGTGCGCTCGGCGCTGGAGTTCACCGGCAGCTGCACCTGCACGAACATCGTTCCCTGGTCCTCGTCGGGCAGGAAGGTGGAGGGGATGCGCGCGAACAGCACGGCAAGGCCCGCGACGATCAGGAGGAAGACGAGCATGTAGCGCCCGCGATGGGCCAGCATGCCCGCCACCCCGCGCTGGTAGCGGCCCGCGCCGCGGTCGAATGTGCGGTTGAACCAGCCGAAGAACCCCTTCTTCTCGTGATGGTTGGCGTCCGAAGGCTTGAGCAGCGTGGCGCACAGGGCCGGCGTGAACATCAGCGCGACCAGCACCGAAAGCGCCATGGCCGAAACAATAGTGATGGCGAACTGCTTGTAGATGATGCCCGCCGAGCCGCCGAAGAAGGCCATCGGCACGAACACTGCGGACAGCACCACGCCGATGCCCACCAGCGCCCCCTGTATCTGCCCCATGGACTTGCGCGTCGCCTCGCGCGCCGACAGTTTTTCCTCGGTCATCACGCGCTCGACGTTTTCCACCACCACGATCGCGTCGTCCACCAGCAGGCCGATGGCCAGCACCATGGCGTACATCGTCAGGATGTTGATGGTGAAGCCAAAGGCCGACAATATGCCGAAGGTGCCCAGCAGCACGACCGGCACGGCCAGCGTGGGAATCAGCGTGGCCCGGAAATTCTGCAGGAACAGATACATCACCAGGAAGACCAGCACGAAGGCCTCGAACAGCGTGTGGATGACCGAATCGATCGAGGCCACCACTACCGGCGAAGTGTCATAGGGGTACACGACCTTGACGCCTTCGGGAAGATAGGGCTCCAGCTTGCTGACCACCGCTTCCACGCGCTTGACGGTTTCCAGCAGATTGCCGCCGGTGGCCAGGCGCAGGGCCATGCCAGACGACGGCTTGCCGTTGTACTGCATCGATATCGAGAAATTCTCGGCCCCCAGGTCGACCTTGGCCACATCCTTGATGCGCACCTGCGAACCGTCGGGATTCATCTTGAGCAGGATGTTCTCGAATTCCGGTATGGTTTGCAGCCGGGTCTTGCCGATGACGGTCGCGGTAAGCTGCACGCCGCTTCGGGTCGGCAGCCCGCCCAGCTGCCCGGACGACACCTGGACGTTCTGGCTGCGGATGGCGTCGGCCACGTCGCCGGGCGTCAGCTGGTAGCTGTTGAGCCTGGCCGGGTCCAGCCAGATGCGCATGGCGTATTGCGAGCCGAACAACATGAAGTCGCCCACCCCCTCGGTGCGGGAGATCGGATCCTTGAAATGGGTGGCGATATAGTCCGACAGGTCGGCGCGCGTCATGCGTCCGCTCTCGTCGACCAGGCCGATCACCTGCATGAAGTTGCGCTGGTACTTGGCCACGCGTATGCCCTGCCGCTGCACTTCTTCGGGCAGCAGGGGCGTGGCCAGCTGCAGCTTGTTCTGCACCTGCACCTGGGCGATGTCGGGGTTGGTGCCCTGCTCGAACGTCACGATGACGCTCATGCTGCCGTCCGAATTGCTCTCCGACGACATATAGCGCAGGCCATCCAGGCCATTCATCTGCTGCTCGATGACCTGCACCACCGTGTCCTGCACGGTCTGCGCCGAGGCGCCCGGGTAGGTGACCTGGATGGAAACGGCCGGGGCCGCGATATTGGGATACTGGTTGACCGGCAGCGTGGCGACCGCCAGTGCGCCGGCAAGCATGGTGACGATGGCCAGCACCCACGCGAAAATGGGCCGGTCGATGAAGAAATTCGACATGTGGCGGCTCGCTAGTTATTGGAAGCCGGCTGCGGGGCGGACTGTCCCTGCCGCGCCCCGGCATCGAAGTCGTTGACGGGCGCCACCCTGGCCGCGGGGGCGGCCGCCACCTTGATTCCGCCGCGCACGCGCTGCGTGCCCTCGGCCACGACGCGTTCGCCGCTGCTCAGTCCGCCGTCCACCAGCCACTGGTTGCCCACGGTGCGCTCGGTCCGGATGGCCCGACGCTCGACCTTGTCATCGGCGCCGACCACCCACGCATAAGCCTGGCCCATCTGGTCGCGCAGCACGGCCTGCTGAGGCGCCAGGATGGCGCCATTGCGCACGCCCTCGTCCAGCCGGGCCTGCACGAACATGCCCGGCAGCAGGCTGCCGTCGGGGTTGGGGAATTCCGCGCGCAGCGTGACCGAGCCCGTGCCCTGGTCGACAGTGATTTCCGAGAACTGCAGTACGCCGGATTGCGGGTAGACGCTGCCATCGGCCAGCCGCAGCGTGACCCTGGCCTGGTCCTGGCCCGCCTTTGCCAGCCGTCCCGCCTGCATCTCGCGCCGCAGGCGCAGCACCTCGGTGATCGGCTGCGTCACGTCCACGTAGATGGGATCGATCTGCTGCACGGTCGCCATCTGCTGCGCCTGGCCGCTGGTGACCAGCGCGCCTTCACTGACGGCCGAACGGCCCACTTTGCCCGAAATGGGCGACAGCACCCTGGTATAGACGAGATTGATGCGGGCCAGTTCGGCCTGGGCCTGGGCCTGCTTCCAGCTGGAAATCGCGTCGTCGTACTGCTGCTGGCTGATGGCGCTGGTCTTGAGCAGCCGCTCGTAGCGCTGGGCCAGCTTCTGCGCCGCGGCGAGATTGGCCTTGGCGCGGTTGTATTCGGCCCGGTAGATCGCATCGTCGATCTGGTACAGCTGCTCTCCCTTCTTGACCTGGGCGCCTTCTTTGAACAGGCGTTTCTGGACGATGCCGTCCACCTGAGGCCGTACCTCGGCCTCCCGGTAGGCCGAAGTGCGGCCCGGCAAGGTGGTGGTCAGCGTCAGGGATTGCTCTTTGATCGTGTACACGCCGACCTGGACAGCGGCATCGGCGGCGGGCTTCTGCCCGGAATCGGTGCAGCCCGCGATTGCGGCCGCGCCAGCCAGCGCTGCCAGCACGCGCATTAAGGGAAAACCGTGGGAGGATTGCATTTTGATAGGTCTTATAACTGTACAGTACGGTCAGTTTAAATTTGACAAAAATCCCCTGTCAAGCAAAACTGTACAGGCCGGTACAGATATAAAAAGGGGGAGCTCGGCATGAGGGTCAAAACCGAGGGAAAGCGTGAAGCCATACTGAAAGTGGCCGCCGAAGCGTTCCGCGAACGCGGTTTCGACGCCACGTCGATGTCCCATATCGCCGCACGCCTGGGCGGGTCCAAGTCCACCCTGTACAACTATTTTTCTTCCAAGGACGAGATTCTGCTGGCCGTGCTGATCGATGGCGCGGAAACCTTCTCGTGCGAGGCAATGGCCCTGCTGGGCGCCGCGCCGGACTTCGCAACCCAGCTGCGCCGCTTCGTGGCGTCGCTGGTCAAACTGATCAATGCCCCCGAACTCATACAGATACTGCGGGTCGCGATATCGGTGGGCGGCACATCCACCGTGGGCCGGCGCTTTTTCGAGCGCGGCACACACGACGTATGGGCCAGCATCGCCGAGATGCTGGCCCGCGAGGTCGCCAAGGGCAATCTGCGGGGCGAAGACCCTCAGCTCATGGCCAGCCACCTGCGCTGCCTGTGCGAGGTGGACTTGATACGCAATCTGATGGGCGCCTGTGCCCCGCTGTCGGAGGAACAGGTCGAGCAGCACGCCGCCCGCACAGTGGATGTGTTCCTCAGGGCCTACCGGCCCGCCGAATGTAAAAGCGGGCAGGACTGACGTCCTGCCCGCTTCGCGGCTGCACGGACGGCCCGGGCGGCCGGGCCTTGCCACCCGCCTTGCCGGACCTGCCCCCGCCAGATGCCTACTGGGCCAGCCTCTGCCAGGTTTCGACCACCGTGTCCGGGTTGAGCGACATCGACAGAATGCCTTCGTCGCGCAGCCATTCGGCCAGGTCGGGATGGTCGCTGGGGCCTTGGCCGCAGATGCCCACGTACTTGCCGGCGGCCAGGCATGCCTTGATGGCGCGGCTCAGCATGAACTTGACCGCCTCGTCGCGCTCGTCGAAATCGGCCGCAAGCAGCTCCATGCCCGAATCGCGGTCCAGGCCCAGCGTCAGCTGGGTCATGTCGTTGGACCCAATGGAGAAGCCGTCGAAGTACTCCAGGAACTTGTCCGCCAGCAGCGCATTGGACGGCACTTCGCACATCATGACCAGGCGCAGGCCGTTCTCGCCTCGCGCCAGGCCGTACTTGGCCAGCAGGTCGACCACGCGCCGGGCCTGCGACAGCGTGCGCACGAAGGGCACCATGATTTCGACGTTGGTCAGGCCCATGTCGTCGCGGACCTTTTTGAGGGCTTCGCATTCCATGCGGAAGCACTCTTCGAACTCGGCCGAGATATAGCGCGACGCGCCGCGGAAACCCAGCATGGGGTTTTCTTCTTCGGGCTCATAGCGCGAGCCGCCCACCAGCTTGCGGTACTCGTTGGACTTGAAGTCGGACAGGCGCACGATGACGGGCTTGGGATAAAAGGCCGCGCCGATGGTGGCCACGCCCTCGGCCAGCTTCTCGACATAGAAGGCGCGCGGGCTGGCGTAGCCGCGCGCGGCCGACTCGACCGCCTTTTTCAGGTCGCTGTCGACATTGGGATAGTCGAGCACGGCCTTGGGGTGGACGTTGATATTGTTGTTGATGATGAACTCGAGCCGGGCCAGGCCCACGCCGGCGTTGGGAATCTGCGAAAAGTCGAACGCCAGTTGCGGATTGCCCACGTTCATCATGACCTTCAGGCCGATGTCGGGCATCTCGCCCCAGCGCACTTCTTCGATCTCGGTTTCGATCAGGCCGTCGTAGATGCGGCCTTCGTCGCCCTCGGCGCAGGACACGGTGACTTCCTTGTCGTTGGACAGGATGTCGGTGGCATTGGCGCAGCCCACCACGGCCGGAATGCCCAGTTCGCGCGCGATGATGGCGGCGTGGCAGGTGCGCCCGCCCCGGTTGGTGACGATGGCCGAGGCCAGCTTCATGACGGGCTCCCAGTTGGGGTCGGTCATGTCTGTGACCAGGATGTCGCCCGCCTTGACCTGGTCCATCTGCGAGATGTCGCCCACGATGCGCACCTTGCCCGAGCCGATCTTCTGGCCGATGGCGCGGCCCGTGACCAGGACCTCGCCCGTGGCCTTGAGGCGGTAGCGTTCCTGCACGTCGTGCTGGCCTTGCTGGGATTTGACGGTTTCCGGACGGGCCTGCAGGATGTAAATTTTGCCGTCCACGCCGTCGCGGCCCCATTCGATGTCCATGGGGCGCTTGTAGTGCTGCTCGATGATGACGGCGTAGCGCGCCAGTTCGATGACCTCGTCATCGGTCAGCGAGTAGCGGTTGCGCTCGGAGACGGGCACGTCCACGGTGCGCACGGCCACGCCGGCGGTGCGCTGGGGATCGAATTCCATCTTGATGAGCTTGGAGCCGATGCGCCGGCTGATGATGGGATAGTGGCCCGACGCCAGCGTGGGCTTGAACACGTAGAACTCGTCGGGGTTGACGGCGCCCTGCACCACGGTTTCGCCCAGGCCGTAGGACGAGGTGATGAAGACCACGTCGTTAAAGCCGGATTCAGTGTCCAGCGTGAACATCACGCCGGCGCTGCCCTTGTCGGAGCGCACCATGCGCTGGATGCCGGCCGACAGCGCCACGTCGGCGTGGGCGTAGCCCTTGTGCACACGGTACGAGATGGCGCGATCGTTGTACAGCGACGCGAACACGTGGCGCACCTTGTCCAGCACGTCGTCGATGCCGACCACGTTCAGAAAGGTTTCCTGCTGGCCCGCGAACGAAGCATCGGGAAGGTCTTCGGCCGTAGCGGACGAACGCACGGCGAAGGAACCCTTGCCGTCGGCGTCCAGCTTGGCGAAGGCGTCGCGGATCGCCTTTTCGAGGTCGGCGGGGAAAGGCGTGTCGACGATCCACTGGCGGATCTGCGCGCCGGCCTGGGCCAGCTCGCGCACGTCATCGGAATCCAGGGTGGACAGGCGCTCGGATATGCGCTGGTCCAGTCCGGTGGACTTGAGGAACTCGCGGAACGCATCGGCGGTCGTGGCGAAGCCGCCGGGCACACGCACGCCGGCCCCGGCCAACTGGCTGATCATTTCGCCCAGCGACGCGTTTTTCCCTCCTACCGAGTCAACGTCCGTCATGCGGAGCTGCTCGAAAGACACTACATAAGACATAAAGTCACCTTTGACACTATAGAAGAAAGCTTGTTTGGTTATGGCATGGACGGCGCCCCGGGGCATGCCCCGAATTGCCATACAATCTACGCACTAACCAAACCAGCCTTGCCTTCCATGCGCCCAGGCGGCACGCAAGGCTCGATTGTACCGTTTCCCCATCCACTCTGCGTCGACGCCCTCAATGACATCCTCTTCCATAGAACGCACCGTATTCATCGTTTCCGACAGCACCGGCATCACCGCCGAAACATTCAGTCATTCGGTGCTTTCCCAGTTCGAGCAGGTCAAGTTCGCGCCGGTGCGCATTCCCTTCATCGACAGCGGCGAAAAAGCCTCGCAGGCCGCCGCCCGCATCAACCACTGCGCCGAGCAGGAGCAGCAGCAGCCGCTGGTGTTCAGCACCCTGGTGAACCCCGAAATCGCCTTCATCATCCGCCAGTCCAACTGCACCTTCCTGGATCTGTTCGGCACCTTCGTCAAGCCCATCGAGGAAGCCCTGGGCATGAAGTCCAGCCATTCCATCGGCCGTTCGCACATGGGCGGCCTGACCAAGCAGTACCACGACCGCATCGAAGCCATCAATTTCAGCCTGGCCCACGACGACGGCCAGTTCGTGCACGGCCTGGAGCAGGCCGACGTGATCCTGGTCGGGGTGTCGCGCTGCGGCAAGACGCCGACCAGCCTGTACCTGGCCATGCAATACGCCGTCAAGGCGGCCAACTTCCCGCTCATCCCCGAAGACTTCGAGCGCGGCACCCTGCCCGCCACCCTCACGCCCTACCGCAGCAAGCTGTTCGGGCTGTCCATCCAGCCCGAGCGCCTGGCCGAGGTGCGCAATGAGCGCCGGCCCAACAGCCAGTATGCCTCGCTCAAGCAATGCCGCTACGAGGTCGCCGAAGCCGAGCGCCTGATGCGCATGGAAAACGTGCCCTGCCTGTCCACCACCACGCGCTCCATCGAGGAAATCTCCACCAAGGTGCTGGAAGAAGTCGGGCTGAACCGACGCAGCTACTAAGGCATTTTTTGCATTGGCGATCCGAGCGGCACTCTGTGTGCACTTAAGCTCGGCGCGGCCTGTCGCCCGACTGCCGCCGCTGCTCGAACAGGCAGACCGCAGCGGCGGCGGCCACGTTCAGCGACTCGACGCCCTCGGCCTGCGGAATGAACACGCGGCGGTCCGCCTGGGCCAGCAGGGCCGGGTCCACACCCTGGCCTTCGTTGCCCATCAGCCAGGCGCAGTCGCACGGCAGCGGCTCCTGGTACAGGGACTGGGCGCCCTCCAGGCAGGTGGCCACCAGCGGGATGTCCAGCCGGGCGCGCAGCGCGGCCAGGTCGGCCTGCTCGAACACGTCCATGGCGAAATGCGCGCCCTGTCCGCTGCGCAGCGCCTTGGGCGTCCAGGCGCCCGCGCAGCCGCGCGACAGATAGGCCTGGTCCACGCCCGCCGCCGCGGCCGTGCGCAGCAGCGTGCCCACATTGCCGGGATCCTGCACACGGTCCAGCCACAGGCAGTTGCGCGCAATGCGCGCCGGCGGCGCCAGGGCGGGCAGCACGCCCACGAAATACACGCCCTGGCCCTGCTCCACCTGCGACAGGCTGCGCGCCAGGGCGGGTTCGCAACTGAGGACGATGGCCGGGTCCAGCGCCTGGGCCAGGCCGGCCAGTTCGCCGCCGCCGGCCAGCTTTTGCGCATCGAACAGGGCGAATTCGGGCTGCCCCTTGTGCCGCAGCCATTCCTGGCACAGGTGCACGCCTTCCAGCACGACCTTGCCCTCGCGCTTGCCCGCCAGCAGCCTGGCCAGCAGCTTGTAGCGGGGGTTGTCGCGCGAACTGATGTGCTTCAATGCCTACTCCGGCGAGAGCAGGCGCCGGACCGGCGCGAAGCTGCGCCGGTGCGCCGGACATGGGCCGTGGGCCAGCAGGCGGCTCAGGTGCAGCGCCGTGCCATAGCCCTTGTGCTGGTCGAACTGGTATTGCGGATAATGCTGGTGCAGGACGACGCAGTCGGCATCGCGCGCCGTCTTGGCCAGGATGGAAGCCGCGGCGATGGCGGCCACGGTGGCATCGCCCTTTATGATCGCCTGGGTGGCGCAGCCCAGGCCGCGCGGTATGCAGTTGCCGTCCACCAGGGCCTGCAGGGGGCGCAGCGACAGGCCTTCGCAGGCGCGCCGCATGGCCAGCATGGTGGCCTGCAGGATATTGAGGCTGTCGATCTCGTCCACGGTGGCGCTGGCCACGCACCAGGCCAGGGACTTTTCCCGGATGCGGGCCGCCAGTTCTTCGCGCCGCGGCGCGGCCAGCATCTTGGAGTCGGCCAGGCCCGCTATGGGGCGCGAGGGGTCCAGTATGACGGCGGCGGCGAACACGGGGCCGGCCAGCGGGCCCCTGCCCGCCTCGTCGATGCCCGCCACCTGGGCCAAGTCGGGTGTGACGGCGTCGAACAGGTCAGGCTGGCGCATGGCCCGCCTCGCGAAGTATGGCCTGCGCCGCCAGCGCCGGCGTGTCGCGCCACAGGCTTTGATGCATTTGCGTGAAGCGTTCTGCGGTGCGCTCGGCATAGGCCGTGTCGGTCAGGGCTTTCCAGCTGGCTTCGGCAAGCTTTTCCGGCGTGGCATCGTCCTGCAGCAGCTCGGGCGCGGCGAAATCGTTCAGCAGCACATTGGGCAGCCCCACCCACGGCACGGAAGGCCGGGACTGGCCGGACTTCCAGGCCATGATGCGGCGCATGGCCGGCGACAGCACATAGGAAATGACCATGGGGCGCTTGAACAGCGCGGCTTCCAGCGTGGCCGTGCCACTGGCGACCAGTACCGCGTCGGCCGCCTCCATGGCGTCCCACGCGGCCGGCCGGCCCTGCGGACCGGGCTGCTCCAGGATGCGCAGATTGGCCACGGGATATCGGCGCAGCCACGACCGGAACTCGTCGCGCCGCGCCGCATTGACCATGGGCGCCAGCAGCAGCAGGCCCGGATCCTGCCGCTGCAGCAGCTGCGCCGTCTGCAGAAAGCGCGGCGCCAGCAGCTTGATTTCAGAGGCCCGGCTGCCCGGCATCAGGGCCAGCACCCGCGCGCCCTGCGGCACGTCCAGCCGGCGCCGCACCCCCTGGCGGTCGGGCAGCATGGGGATGACGCCGGCCAGCGGATGGCCCACATAGGTCACGGGCACCCCTTCCTTGCGGTAGATGGCCTCTTCAAAGGGGAACAGCACCAGCATGTGCGACACTGCCTGGCGTATCTTGTGGATGCGTTCGTAGCGCCAGGCCCATATGGAAGGCCCCACGAAATGCACGGTGGGCACGCCGGCCCGGCGCAGCTGCAGCTCCAGGCGCAGATTGAAGTCGGGCGCGTCCACTCCCACGAAAACGGCCGGCTTGCGCGACTGCCAGCGCCGCTTGACGTCGCTGTAGGTGCGCAGCAGGCCGGGCAGGCGCTTGAGCGCATCCACATAGCCGAAGACCGTCAGCGCGTTCATGGGGTGCCACATGTCCAGCCCCTGCTCCAGCATGGCTGGACCGCCTATGCCCTCGCAGCGGCTGTCCGGGGCCCGCTGCGCCAGGCCCTGCATGACGCGCGCGGCCAGGAGATCCCCAGAGGGCTCTCCGGCCACCATGCCTATCCGTGAACTCATGCCCTAGCAATGCCCCGGGTCGAGGCATTGAGGAAGTCCACCAGCACCTGCAGCGCATCGTGCGCCTGCGGATGCCGGGCCTGCAGGGCCGCTATCTGCACTGCCGCCTCTTCGACGTTCAACTGGCGGCGGTACAGGATTTTATAGGCCTCTTTCAGGGCCGAGACGGTCTGCGGCGCAAAGCCGCGGCGATTCAGCCCTTCGGAATTGATGCCCACGGGGCGGAAAGGATCGCCGGCGCCGATGACGTAGGGCGGGATGTCCTGGCGTATGGAGCTGGTGCCGCCTATCATAGAGTGGGCGCCGATGCGCACGAATTGATGCACGGCCGACGAGCCGCCTATGATGGCCCAGTCGTCGATATGGATGTGGCCGGCCAGCTGCACGCTGTTGGCGATGACCGTATGGCTGGCGACCTGGCAGTCATGGGCGATGTGGACATAGGCCATGATCCAGTTGTCGTCTCCGACCCGCGTCACGCCGACGTCCTGCGCGGTGCCGGTGTTGATGGTGACGTACTCGCGCACCATGTTGCCGTCGCCGATTTCAAGCCGCGTCGGCTCGCCCCCGTATTTCTTGTCCTGGGGCATGCCGCCGATGGAGCAGAAACGATAAAAATGGTTGTTCCTGCCTATGGTGGTATGGCCGTCGATGATGCAGTGAGGCCCCACCTGGGTGCCCTCGCCGATGCAGACGTCCGGGCCCACGATGCTGTAGGGGCCGATGCTGACGTCCCCGGCGATGCGCGCCTCGGGCGCAACGATGGCGGTGGGATGGATCAGGCCGGACATCAGTCTTCCAGGATGCGGATGGCGCACATCAGCTTGGCGGAGGCGGCCTCCTGGCCGTCCACCGTGGCGCGCGCGGTGTACTTGCACATGGTGCGGCTGATGCGGTCGGCGCAGACCTCCAGCCGCAATTGGTCGCCCGGCACCACGGGGCGGCGGAACCGCGCCTCGTCCACGCCCACGAGATAATAGGCGATTTGCTGGTCGGCGGGATTCACGCCGGTATCGCCCTCGAAGGAAAACAGCGCAGCGGCCTGTGCCATGGCCTCGATGATGAGCACGCCCGGCATGACCGGATGATGCGGAAAATGGCCTTCGAAAAACGGCTCGTTCATGGAAACGTTCTTGACGGCCACGATGTTTTTGCCGGGGGTCATCTCCAGCACGCGATCCACCAGCAGCATCGGATAGCGATGCGGCAGCCGGGCCATGATTTCCTTGATGTCGAGTTTCATATTGTTCTATCCTGCCGGCGCACCCCGCCGGACGCGCCATTGATCAAATTAATAATTATGAGCCGGGCCGCTCCAGGGCCCGCAGCCGGCGGCGCAGTTGCGCAAGCTGCGAAAGCACGGCGGCATTGCGCTGCCAGCCGGCATGTTCGTCGAATGGGTAGACGCCAGTGTACCGCCCCGGCTTGTCGATGCTGGCCGTGATGGCCGTGCCGCCCGACACGTGCACATCGTCGCCCAGCACCAGGTGGCCCGAAATCATGGAGGCCCCGCCTATGGTGCAGCGGCTGCCTATGGTGGTCGAGCCGGCCACCCCCACGCACGCCGCCATGGCGGTGTGGGCGCCGATGCGCACGTTGTGCGCGATCATGATCTGATTGTCCAGCTTGACGCCGTCCCCGATGACAGTGTTTTCCAGGGCGCCGCGGTCCACCGTGGTATTAGCGCCGATTTCGACGTCGTCGCCCACCTGCACGCCCCCCAGTTGGGCGATCTTGGCCCAGGCGCCCTGCTCGCTGCCCGGATGCGGCGCGAAGCCGAAGCCGTCGGCGCCCAGCACCGCGCCGCTGTGCAGGATGGCCCGGTCGCCCACGTGAACGCCGTGATACAGCGTGACGCGGGCATGCAGCAGGCCGTCGCGCCCCACCGACGAGCCCGCGCCGATGACGCAGCCGGGCCCCAGGCGCGTGCCGGCGCCGATGCTGGCCCCGTCCTCGATAACGCAGTGCGGGCCGATGCTGGCCCCCTCGCCTATCCGGGCCGAGGACGCCACCACCGCGCTGGGATGCACGCCCGGTTCGATCTGGGCAAGCCTGTGGCGGTCGAACCACTGGGCCAGCAGCGCATACAGCAGGTAGGGCTGGCTGCACAGCACCACGCGATATGGCGGGGGCCCCGGCAGCGCCTCGTAGGCCTGCCGCGTCATGACCACCGCGGCCGCCCTGCACTGGGCCAGCTGGCCCTGCAGCTTGCTGTTGGACAGAAAGCTGATTTCCAAAGGGCCCGCGGAAAGCAAAGAGCCCAGGCCCCCGATGCGGGGCATAGGCTCGTTGGTATCGACAATGGTGCTGTCTAGGCCGGTCGTGTTGGCTGCCTGCAGTAGCTCGGGTAAGGTCGGCGCTTGATCCGCCGCTAGCAGTACCGGCATTTGCGTTTAGCCGCCCAGCGCTTTCATCACTTGATCGGTGATATCGACCCGGGGGCTGACGGTGACCGCGTCCTGGATGATCAGGTCGTAGCCTTGCTCTTCGGCGATCTTCTTGATGGCCGCGTCGGCTTTCTCGACGATGGCCGAGAATTCCTCGTTGCGGCGGCGGTTGAAGTCTTCCTGGAACTCGCGGCGCTTGCGCTGCAGGTCGGAGTCAAGGTCGGCCAGCTGGCGCTGGCGTTTGATGCGCTCGGACTCGGACAGCACCGGCGCGTCTTTGTCGAATTTTTGCGCCTGGTTGCGCAGGTTGTTGGCCAGGTTCTGCAGTTCGTCGTCGCGGCGCTTGAACTCGGACTCGATCTTGGCCTGGGCCGCCTTGGCCGGCTTGGAGTCGCGCAGGATGCGCTCAGTGCTGACGAAACCGATTTTCGTGCCCTGGGCCTGACCCTGAACCTGGGCCTGTACGGCCGGCGCGCCGGCCAGGCTGACTGCACCCAACGCTGCGGCCAATGCCATGGCCTTCAAAGCCCGGTTGCCGCGGCCAAGGCCGCGGCCGATTGCGAAAGGGCTCAATACCGGGCTTGATACCGAGTTTGATACGGGGTCTATTGCGGTTCTGGACTTCATGAAAAATCTACCTTGCGAAGGAGCAGAGATAAAAGACCTATTGTGCCATTAAATGGCGTACATCAGAAACCAGTGCCGATCTGGAACTGGAACGCCTGCTTGTCGTCGCCTTCCTTGGCGTTGAGCGCCCGGCCGAAGGACAGCTGCAGCGGGCCCATGGGCGACTGCCACGACAGGCCCACGCCGGCCGAGAAACGCCAGCCGCAAGGGTCCTGGACAGAGTGCTGGTAGCCGTCCATGCAGCTCATGCCGCTGCCGGCCGAGACCTGGCCCGCGTCGGTGAACAAGAACCAGCGCAGGGTGCGGTCGCGCGTGGCGCCGGGGAAAGGCAGGTACAGCTGCAGGTTGCCGACGATGCGGCGCGCGCCGCCGAGGTAGTCTCCGGTGATCGTGTCGCGCGGGCCCAGCGACGCGCCTTCGTAGCCTCGCACCGAGCCTATGCCGCCGGCATAGACGTTCTTGATGACGGGGAAGGCCTTGCCGCCGTACGACCTGCCCCAGTCGACCATGCCGTTGAAGGCCAGGGTGAAACTGCGCCCGATGGGCAGGTAGTACTGCTGCTGGGCGCTGAGCATATAGTACTTGAGCCCCATGGTGGACATGTCGGCCGACAGCCGGGTATAGCTGCCCTCGGTGGGTGCCAGCGCACTGTCGCGTGTGTCCTTGGACCAGCCCAGGTTGAAGATGACCGAATTGGTGGTGCGGCCGTATTCGTCGACGTAGTCCTGGTAGGCCTGCGGCGCGTTGTACAGGTCGAGCGTATTGCGCTCGAAGCTGACGCCTGTGAAGACGCGGTCGTATTCCGAGATGGGCACGCCGAAGTTCAGGCCCGCGCCCAGCGCGGTCACGCGATAGTCGCCCTCGTACTCGTAGTAGTCGCTGCTGGTCTCGTACGGCGTGGTGCGGCGATAGTAGATGGAAGTCGTCTTGCTGATGCCGTCCTTGGTCCAGTAGGGATCGGTATGCGAGATGACGGCCGAACGGTTGGTCTTGCTGGTGTTCACCTGCAGCGACAGGCTGTTGCCGCTGCCGAAGATGTTGTCCTGGCTGATGCCGGCCGACAAAATGACCTTGTCGGTGGAGCCGTAGCCCACGCCCAGGTTGATCATTCCGGTGGGCTTTTCCTTGACGTCGACGTTGACATCGATCTGGTCCGCCGAACCTGGCACCGGCTCGGTCTGGACGTTGACCTCGTTGAAGTAGCCCAAGCGGTCGATGCGGTCGCGCGAGGTCTTGATGTTGTTGGCATCGTACCAGGAGGCCTCGTGCTGGCGCATTTCGCGGCGGATGACCTCGTCGCGCGTACGCGTGTTGCCGCCGATCTGGATGCGGCGCACGTACACGCGGCGGCCCGGGTCCACGTAGAAGGTCAGGTCGGCCTCGTGGCTGTCGCGGTCCAGCACCGGGTTGGGGTTGACGTTGGCGAAGGCGTAGCCCAGGGTGCCCAGGTAGTCGGTGATGGCCTTGACGGTGTCGTTGGTCTTGGCAGCGGAAAAGGTTTCGCCGGCCTTCACCTGCACCATTTTTTCGATCTGCTCGTCCAGGCCCAGCAGTTCGCCGGCCAGCTTGACGCTGCGCACCTTGTACGGCTTGCCTTCGTGGACGGTGAAGGTGATGAAGATGTTCTGGCGGTCGGGTGAAATCGACACCTGCGGCGGCTCGGACGAAAACTCCAGGTAGCCGCGGTCGAGGTAGTACGAGCGGATGCGCTCGATGTCGCCCTCGAGCTTTTCGCGCGAGTATTTGTCGGTGCCCGTGTACCAGGTCATGAAGCCCGAGGTGGTCAGTTCCAGCTGGTCGCGCAGCGTGCTTTGCGAAAAGGCCTCGTTGCCCACGAAGTTGATTTCGCTGATCTTGGCCAGGTCGCCCTCGAAGATGTCGAAGCTGACGCCGACCCGGTTGCGTGGCAGCGGCGTGATGACCGGCGTGATCTCGACCCCGTATTTGCCCTTGGACAGGTACTGCTGCTTGAGCTGGAACTCGGCCTGCTCGAGCATGGCCTGGTCGAATACCCGCCCCGGGCCGAAGCCGACGCCGCTGAGCGATTTGTTCAGGGCGTCGGCATCGAATTCGCGCATGCCGTTGAAGCTGACCGATGCGATGGTGGGACGTTCCTTGACGTTGACCACCAGCACGTTGTTGTCGGTGTCGATGGCGACGTCGCTGAAGAAACCCGTGGAGTACAGGCGCTGGATGGCCTCGGCCGCCTGCGCCTCGGTGAACTCCTGCCCTACCTTGACGGGCAGGTAGCTGAATACCGTGCCGGCGTCGACCCGCTGGATGCCGTTGACGCGGATGTCGCGCACCACGAAAGGCGAGAACGCACTGGCCAGGCTGGGCAGCAACGCGGCCAGCAGTACAGGCAGGGCCCGCTTGGTAAAGTTGGTTTTCCGGCGAAACGACATCCTGGGGATCCTTGGTAGATCAAATGGTGGAGGATTGTAAGGCAGAACCCGCCTAGCTGAAAAGGCGGGAAAAATCATTAAAGAACGCCAGGCCCATCAGCGCGGCCAGCAGCCCCAGGCCCACGCGCTGCCCGGTTTCCAGCCATTGCTCGGGCATGGGCTTGCCGCGCAGCATTTCCAGCACGTAATAAAGCAGGTGGCCGCCGTCCAGCATGGGGATGGGCAGCAAATTCAATACGCCGATACTAACACTTATCAGGGCCAGGAAGCCGATGTAGGCGGCCAGCCCGATGCGGGCGGTCTGGCCCGCATAGTCGGCAATGGTGACAGGCCCGCTTATGTTGCGCACCGAGACCGCGCCGGTGACCATGCGGCCCATCATCTTCAGCGAAAACCATACCGTATCGGCCGTGCGCGACACGCCGCGCGCCAGGCTTTCCGGCAGCCCGTAGCGCACCGTTACCATGGGAAGATCCGCGCCCAGCAGCACGCCTATGCGGCCTATGCGGCCGCCGTCCGCCTCGGCGTGGACATCGGGAACCACCTGCACGGCCTGCTCGGCCCCGCCGCGCAGCACGGTGAGCGCCAGGGGCTGGCCGGCGTGCTTCTTGATTTCGTCCACCAGCGCCGACGCGGAAGGCTCGGCCAGGTCGCCCGCACGCACGATGATGTCGCCGGCCAGCAGGCCGGCGCGCTCGCCCGCGCCGCCGGGGTTGACCTCAGCCACTTTGGGCCGGGGCATGGCCAGCGCCAGGCCGGCCTCGGCCATGAGGTCGGCGTCGTCGGGTTCCAGGCGCCCCGCCGGCAGGGCCAGGGCGCGGCGCTGCGAACGGTCCTGCGCATCGGTGACGTCCAGGGTGGCCGTGCCGCCCGAAGTCAGGACATCCAGCAGGCTCCAGCGCGCCTGGCTCCAGGAGTCGACCGCCCTGCCGTTGACGGCCTGGATGCGGTCACCCTTGGCCAGGCCGGCCGCCGCCGCCGGCGTGCCCGCGGCCGGCTGGGCCAGGATGGCGGCGGGCTCTTGCGAGCCGGCCAGGTTCAGGCCCGCGTACAGCAGCGCCGCCAGCAGCAGATTGGCCAGCGGCCCGGCGGCCACGATGGCGAAACGCCTGCCCACGCTTTTCTGGTTGAAGGCCTGGCCCGCGTCGCGCCCGCCCGCATAGGGGTCGGGATCGTCCAGCATCTTGACGTAGCCGCCCAGCGGAATGGCCGACAGCGCCCATTCGGTGCCATGGCGGTCGACGCGTCGCAGCAGCACCCGCCCGAAACCCACGGAAAAGCGCAAGACCTTGACGCCGCACAGCCGGGCCACCCAGTAATGGCCCAACTCATGGAAGGTGATGAGCAGCCCCAGGGCCACCACGAAAGCAAACAGAGTAAAAAGCATGGAATTCCTGATCGCCCGCGGGGCGGACGCGGCACGCGCCGCGCATCGCCCTGGCGCATGCGGGCCATGCCATGGCGACTACCTATTTTAGCGAGAATTTCAGCCGCAGCGCTGCACGGCCCAGCTGCGTGCGCGGGCGTCCTGCGCCAGGATGCCTTCCAGGCTGGAGAGGTCCCCGCCGGGCTGTCCGGCCATCTTGTCCAGGCAGTGCCCGATGACGCCGGCAATGCTCGTGAACGGGATGCGGCCGGCCAGGAAGCGCGCCACCGCCACCTCGTTGGCGGCGTTCAGCGCGATGCAGGCCTGCTGTCCCGCGCGCAGCGCCTCGAACGACAGCCTCAGGCAGGGAAAGCGCTGCAGATCGGGCTCTTCGAAGTCCAGCCTGCCCAGCGTGGCGAGATCCAGCAAGCCCACTCCACTGTCGATGCGCTCGGGAAAGCCCAGGCCATGGGCGATGGGGGTGCGCATGTCGGGCTGCCCCAGTTGCGCCAGTATCGAGCCGTCTTCGTACTCGACCATGGAGTGCACCATGCTTTGCGGATGGATCACCACCTGGATGCGGTCCACGGGCATGGCGAACAGCCAGTGGGCCTCGATGACTTCCAGCCCTTTGTTGAGCATGGTCGCCGAGTCCACCGATATCTTGCGCCCCATGCTCCAGTTGGGATGGGCGCAGGCCTGGTCGGGCGTGACGCCGTCCAGGTGTTCCAGGGGCATGCTGCGGAACGGCCCGCCCGACGCAGTCAGCAGCAGCCGCCGCACGCCCGCCGGCGGGGATGTGGGCGCGGCGGCGCGCGCCGAATGCGGCAGGCACTGGAAAATGGCATTGTGTTCGCTGTCGACGGGCAGGAGCTCGGCCCCATTGTCGCGCACCGCCTGCATGAACAGCCCCCCCGCGGCGACCAGCGCCTCTTTGTTGGCCAGCAGGACGCGCTTGCCGGCGCGCGCCGCCGCCAGGGCCGCCGGCAGGCCGGCCGCGCCGACGATGGCGGCCATGACGGTATCCACTTGCGGATCGGCGGCGCTGTCGGCCAGTGCGCCGGCTCCGACGCGTATCTCGGGCGCGGCCCTGTCCGCCGGCCACGCCCGCTGGAAGCGCTGGCGGGCCGTGTCGTCCGGCACCACCACCACGCGCGCCCCGACGGCCACCGCCTGCTGCGCCAGGCGCTCGATGCGGCTGTGCGCGCTGAGCGCATGCACCGACAGCGTGCCGGGATGCCGCAGGACGACATCGAGCGTGCTTTCGCCGATGGAGCCCGTGGAGCCCAGGATGCACAGGCGCTGCGGCTTCATGCCGGAACGGCCCCGACCAGCAGCAGGACGCAGGGCGCCACCGGCAGCAAGGCATCCAGGCGGTCGTATACGCCGCCATGGCCGGGCAGCAGTTGGCTGGAATCCTTCAGGCCGGCGCGCCGCTTGAGCAGCGACTCGAACAGATCGCCCACGATGGACAGCGCGGCCAGCAGCGCGGCCAACAGCGCCGCCCTGCCCAGCGCACCGTCCTGCGACCGGACCAGCACGTCGCCGAAAGTGCCCGCCCAGCCGCGCGTGGCGACGACCCACAGCACGGCGGCGGCGACGCCGGCGGCGGCGCCTTCCCAGGTCTTGCCGGGACTGACGCTGGGCGCCAGCTTGTGGCGGCCCAGCGCCTTGCCGGCGAAATACGCCCCGATGTCGGCGCACCAGATGAAAGCCAGCACGGTGACCAGGAACAAGGCGCCATGGGCCAGATAAAGCTGGATCAGGGCCGCCCAGGCCGTCCAGACCGCAAGCAGGCCGAACAGGCTCAGGCCGAGGCTGCCGGGCGCCGCCTGCGCCCGGCCCCGCAGGACCATGGCGCCGGCCACCAGCACCCAGGCCGCCGCCACCAGCGGCGCCAGCCAGCCATTACCGTACTGCCTGATGAAATCGGCCAATGCGGGGGACCCGCCCAGAAAGGACTCCGCGGCGGCAAGCATCAGGCAGGCCAGCGCCGCCGCGGCCAGGACCGGTACGATGGAAGGACGGCGCGGCCAGGTCAGGCGCAGCCACTCCCAGGCGGCGCAGGCCGCGGCGACCGTCAGCACCAGCACCAGCGGCCAAGGGCTGGGCGCCAGCAGTGCGCCCAGCAACACCGCCAACAGCACCACTGCGGTAACAACACGTTGCGCCAGCATGCACGGACTCCTGTCGGCTATTTGGCTTGTTCGGCCAGTTGCGCGCTGGTGCGCCCGAAACGGCGCTCGCGCGTGCGGTACCACTTGAAGGCCGCGTCGATTTCCTTGGCGCCGAAATCGGGCCAATAGCCGTCCGTGAAATACAGCTCGGTATAGGCCAGCTGCCAGATCAGGAAGTTGGAGATGCGCTGTTCTCCACCCGTCCGGATGAACAGGTCGGGTTCGGGCGCCCAGCACATGGACAGGCGTTCGGCAAGCGACGCTTCGTCGATGTCCTGCGGGCGCGCCGCCAGTTCGGGGTGGTCGCGCAGCAGGCTTTGCATGGCCTGAAGAATGTCCCAGCGCCCGCCATAATTGGCCGCGATGGTCAGGTGCAGGGCATCGTTGCCCTGCGTGCGCTGCTCGGCCGCGCGGATCAGCTGCTGCAGCCCGGGCTCGAAAGCGGAAAGATCGCCCACCACGCGCAGGCGCACGCCCTGGGCTTCGAGCTTGCCGACTTCTTTTTCGAGCGTCTGCACGAACAGCCGCATCAGCAGCGAGACTTCTTCTTGCGGACGGCGCCAGTTCTCGGAACTGAAGGCGAACAGCGTCAGATACTTGACCCCGCGCCGCCCGCAGGCCTCGACGACGCGCCGCACGGCCTGCACGCCGCGCGCATGGCCCGCCGCGCGCGGCAGGAAGCGCCTGGTCGCCCAGCGACCGTTTCCATCCATGATGATGGCCACGTGCCGCGGCACGTCTGTGCTTTCAGGGATGGAAAGAGTCGAGCTTGTAAGCATGGGGGGTGATGACGCGGGGCGGCGCGGGCGCCGCCTAGACCGTCATGATCTCGGCTTCTTTTTGCGCCACGAGCTTGTCGATGTCGGCCACGTGCCTGTCGGTGAGCTTCTGGATCTCGTCCTGCGTGCGGCGTTCCTGGTCTTCGGAGATTTCCTTGTCCTTGACCAGCTTCTTCAGGCTGTCGTTGCTGTCGCGCCGCACGTTGCGCACGGCAACCTTGGCGTCCTCGCCCTCGCTGCGCACCACCTTGGTGAGGTCGCGGCGGCGTTCTTCGGTGAGCGCGGGCATGGGCACGCGGATGTTGTCGCCCATGGCCACGGGGTTCAGGCCCAGGTCGGAGTCGCGGATGGCCTTCTCGATGGGGCCCGCCATGTTTTTCTCGTAGGGCTGCACGCTGAGCGTGCGCGCGTCCACGACATTGACATTGGCCACCTGCCCCACAGGCACGGGCGAACCGTAGTACTCGACCTGCACGTGGTCAAGTATGCCCGCATGGGCGCGGCCGGTGCGGATCTTGGCCAGATTCGTCTTCAGCGCGTCCAGGCTTTTCGCCATGCGCTCTTCGGCCGACTTCTTAACATCGGAAAGGCTCATTCTTTTTCCTTTATCAAACGTGGACCAAGGTGCCTTCGTCTTCGCCCTGCACCACGCGCTTGAGGGCGCCGGACTTGTTGATCGAAAACACCTTGATGGGCAGCTTCTGGTCGCGGCACAACGCAAAGGCGGTAGCGTCCATGACTTCGAGGCGGCGCACGATGACTTCGTCGAAACTGATGCGCGCGTAGCGCGTCGCGCCGGGATCCTTGTTGGGATCGGCGCTGTATATGCCGTCGACCTTGGTCGCCTTGAGGACGACTTCGGCGCCGATTTCGGCGCCGCGCAGGGCGGCCGCCGTATCGGTGGTGAAAAACGGGTTGCCGGTGCCCGCGGCGAACACGACCGCCTTGCCTTCCTCGAGGTAGCGCAGCGCCTTGGGCCGGATGTAAGGCTCGACGACCTGGTCGATGTTCAGTGCCGATTGTACCCGGGTGTCGACGCCGCGGTGCTTCAGGGCGTCCTGCAGCGCCAGCGCGTTCATGACGGTGGCCATCATGCCCATGTAGTCGGCCGTGGCGCGGTCCATGCCCTGCGCGCCGGGGGCCACCCCGCGAAAAATATTGCCGCCGCCTATGACGATGGCCAGTTCCACTCCCAGGGCCGCCACTTCGGCGATCTCTTCGGTCATGCGCAAAATGGTGGAACGATTGATCCCAAATGCGTCTTCCCCCATCAGCGCTTCGCCGGACAGCTTGAGAAGAACACGTTTGTACGATCTGGTGGTCATAGATAGCATCCCGAAAGAACAATCCAACGAAAGTGTATGCCAAGCCCGGCCCGCGTGGGGGGATGCCGGGCCCGGCCAGGCCCGATATACCGCTATCAGGCGTTGCCGGAAGCGGCTGCGGCGACTTCCGCGGCGAAATCTTCGGATTTCTTCTCGATGCCCTCGCCCACCACATACAGGGCGAAACGCTGGATCGAGGCGCCCTTTTCCTTCAGCATCTGCTCGACCGTCTGCTTGTCGTTTTTAACAAAAGGCTGTGACAGCAGGGTGACCTCTTTCAGGAACTTCTGGACCGAGCCCTCTACCATCTTGGCCACGATCTCGGCGGGCTTGCCGGATTCGGCGGCCTTCTGTTCGGCGACCGAACGCTCGGCGGCGATGTCCTGCGCGGGAACGCCGTCGGCGTTCAGGGCGCGGGGCTTGGTCGCCGCCACATGCATGGCCAGGTCCTTGCCGACTTCTTCGGCGCCGTTGAACTCGACCAGCACGCCGATCTTGCCGCCGTGCACGTAGCTGGCCAGCTTCTGTTCGGTGGCGAAACGCTCGAAGCGGCGCACCGAAATGTTCTCGCCGATCTTGCCGACCAGCGTGGCGCGGGTCGACTCGACCGTGCCGTCGCCGAAGGGCAGCTGGGCCAGGGCGGCGACGTCGGCGGGGTTCTGGTCGGCGATCAGGCGGGCCAGGCTGGACACAAAGCCGATGAAGTCGTCATTTTTGGCGACGAAGTCGGTTTCGCAGTTGACTTCGACCACGGCGCCCTGACGGGCGTCGTCGGACACGTACAGGCCTACCAGGCCTTCAGCCGTGATGCGGCTGGCCGCCTTGCTGGCCTTGTTGCCCAGCTTGACGCGCAGCAGTTCTTCGGCGCGGGCCATGTCGCCGTCGGCCTCGGTCAGGGCCTTCTTGCATTCCATCATGGGCGCGTCGGTCTTTTCGCGCAGTTCTTTGACCATGGATGCGGTGATTTGAGCCATATGTTTCTCCAATTCTTCAAAACGCGCCCCGGCAATGCCGGGGCCGGTGCGACAGACGAAAGCGGCCGGCGGGCCCCGCCCGCGGCAGCCGGGGCCGGGACGCCCCTGGGGCGCCCGGCGCTGGCGCATTTATTCGCCGCGCTCTTCTTCGACCTCGACGAACTCTTCGCTGCCTTCGGTGATTTCTTCGACCAGGCCGTTCAGGGCCTGCTCGCGGCCTTCGAGGACCGCGTCAGCCATGCCCTTGGCATACAGGGCGATGGCCTTGCCCGAGTCGTCGTTGCCCGGGATGACGTAATCGATGCCTTCGGGCGAATGGTTGGTGTCCACCACGGCAACCACGGGGATCCCCAGGGCACGCGCTTCGGCCACGGCGATCTTGTGATAGCCCACGTCGATGACGAACAGCGCGTCCGGCAGCGTGTTCATGTCCTTGATGCCGCCGATGGCCTTGTTGAGCTTTTCGAGTTCGCGCTGGAACATCAGCGCTTCTTTTTTGCTCATTTGCTCGGTGGCGCCTTCGGCCTGCTGGGCTTCCATTTCCTTCAGGCGCTTGACCGAAGTCTTGACCGTCTTGAAGTTGGTCATCATGCCGCCCAGCCAGCGGCTGTCGACATAGGGCATGCCGCAGCGTGCGGCTTCCTGGGCGACGAGCTCGCGCGCGGCGCGCTTGGTGCCCACGAACAGAATGGTGCCCCCGCGCGCGGCCGTCTGGCGCACGAACTTGGCGGCTTCCTGGTATTTGACTACCGTCTGCTCAAGGTTGATGATGTGGATTTTGTTGCGGTGACCGAAGATGAACGGCGCCATCTTGGGGTTCCAGTAGCGGGTCTGGTGGCCAAAGTGCACACCGGCTTCCAGCATTTCACGCATCAAAGACATAATGTATTCTCCAAGGGTTGGGTCTTGCACCCGGCTCGTATCCGGCCCCTGCCGGACACCCTATATAGCCGGGCGCGCGATTTTTGCAAGTTTGTGTGTTGCCCCGGAAAGAGGCCCCGCCTCAAAAACGGGTTTGCCTTAAGAACGGGTTTAATCCTTCCTCAAGAACGGGTTTAATCCCCCTTCCTCAAGAACGGGTTTAATCCCCAGAACGGGGGTTTAATCCCCAGAACGGGTTTAATCCCCTTTAATCTCTTGCCGCAGCGCAAAACCCGCAGCAAAAGAAAGCCTATAATTCTACTATCTTTACATTATTCTGTTCAAGTTGACATGAGCCCCCTCGTAACCGACCCCGCCGACCTGGATAAAATGCGAGCCGCCTGCCAGGCGGCCGCTCAAACGCTGGACTATCTGGAGCCTCACATCCGGGCCGGCATCACCACGGGCGAACTCGACCGCCTGTGCATGGATTTCATCACCAACGAACTCAAGGTCAAGTCCGCCACCGTGGGCTACGCGCCGCCGGGCTATCCGCCCTTTCCCGGCGCCATCTGCACGTCGATCAACCACGTCATCTGCCATGGCATACCGGGCGACAAAGTACTCAAGAACGGCGACATCATGAACATCGACGTCACCGTCATCAAGGACGGCTGGTTCGGCGACACCAGCCGCATGTATTACATAGGCGAGCCTTCCATCCTGGCCCGGCGCCTGGTCGAGACCACCTACGACTGCATGTGGCTGGGCATCGAACAGGTACGGCCCGGCGCCACGCTGGGCGACATCGGTTCGGCCATCCAGAAGCACGCCGAGAAGCACGGCTTTTCCGTGGTGCGCGAATACTGCGGCCACGGCGTGGGGCGCAAGTTCCACCAGGACCCCCAGGTGCTGCATTATGGCCGGCCCGGCACGGGCGCCCGGCTGGAACCCGGCATGATCTTCACCATCGAGCCCATGCTCAATGCCGGCCGCAAGGAAATCCGCCAGCTGGCCGACGGATGGACCGTCGTCACCCGCGACCACAGCCTGTCGGCCCAATGGGAGCACAGCGTGCTGGTCACCGACAGCGGCTACGAGGTCCTGACTGTTTCCGAAGGCATGCCCGCCGCCCCGGCATTCGTCGAGGCGGCATAAACCAGAGCCCGCCATGAACGCCCCTGCCCTGCCCTCTGTGCGACAACGCTTCGAGCAACGCCGCCAGGAGGCCATCGGCAGCTACCGCAGGCACCTGCGCCCCGAAACCCTGCTCGGCGCGCTGCGCCGCGCCACCGACCAGGCCCTGCGCGAGATCGTCAGGCACAATCCCCTGCCGGAAGGCGCCGCGCTGGCGGCCGTGGGCGGCTATGGACGGGGCGAACTCTATCCCTACTCGGACATCGACGTCCTCATCCTGCTGCGCGGCGATCCCGGCGAACAAGACCGCTCGCGCATCGAGAAATTGATCGCCGCCATGTGGGACCTGGGCCTGGACCTGGGGCACAGCGTACGCTCCATCGACGACTGCCGCCGTGAAGCCGCCAACGACATCACGGTCGAGACCGCGCTCATGGAACTGCGCTGGCTGGCCGGCAGCAAGACGCTGCTGCGCGAGCTGGACGAGGCCATGCGCGAACAGCAAGACACGCAGACGTTTTTCCAGGCTAAGCGCGCCGAGATGCTGCAGCGCCACGCTCGCCACCAGGACACGCCCTATGCGCTGGAGCCCAACTGCAAAGAGGCCCCGGGGGGGCTGCGCGACCTGCTGATGATCCAATGGGTGGCGCAGGCCGCGGGCATGGGCGGCAGCTGGCGCGAAATCGCCGACGCCGGGCTGCTGACGCCGGCCGAATACCGCGCCCTGCGGCGCGCCGAGCTGGCTTTCAAGCGCCTGCGCATCGAGCTGCACCTGCTTACCGGGCGCCGCGAGGACCGCGTGCTGTTCGACCTGCAGCCCGGCCTGGCCGCGGTGTACGGATTCGAAGCCACCCGGACGCGCCGGCCCAGCGAGCTTCTGATGCAGCGCTATTACTGGGCCGCCCGGGTGGTCAGCCAGTTGAACACCATCCTGATGCAGGCCTTCGAGGAAAAGCTCTTTCCCAGCCCGCAAAGCGCCGTGCGCATCCTGGACGACGACTTCCGCCAGGTGCACAACCGGCTGGACATCAACCTGGAGGACGCCTTCGAACGCAAGCCCACGCTGCTGCTGCGCGCCTTCCTGGCCATGCAGGAAAGGCCCGAACTGACCGGCCTGTCGGCGCGGCTGATGCGCGCCATGTGGCATTCGCGCAAACTCATCGACAGCCAGTTCCGGCGCAACCCGGTCAACCGCTATCTGTTCATGCAGATACTGCGCCAGCCGCACGGCATCGTGCACGCCCTGCGGCGCATGACCATGCTGAACATCCTGCCGCGCTACCTGCCCGAATTCCGCCGCATCGTCGGCCAGATGCAGCACGATCTCTTCCACGCCTACACGGTCGACCAGCACACCCTGATGGTCATCCGCAACCTGCGCCGCTTCACCATGCCCGAGCACGCGCAGGAATACCCGCTGGCCAGCCAGATCATCGCCGACCTGGACCGCCACTGGCTGCTGTACGTGGCGGCGCTGTACCACGACATCGCCAAGGGCCGCGGCGGCGATCATTCCGAGCTGGGCGCGCGCGACGCCCGCCGCTTCTGCCAGCACCACAACCTGGACCGCGAGGACACCGAACTGGTGGAGTTCCTGGTGCGCGAGCACCTGACCATGTCCCGCTACGCGCAAAAACGCGACCTGGCCGATCCGGCCGTCATACACGAATTCGCCCGGCGGGTGGGCACCGAAAGACGCCTCTCGGCGCTATACCTGCTTACCGTCGCCGACATCCGCGGCACCAGCCCCAAAGTGTGGAATTCCTGGAAAGGCAGGCTGCTGGAAGACCTGTACCGTCAGACCCTGGCCGCCCTGGGCGGGGCCCAGCCCGATCCGCGCACCGTGCTGGCCCAGCGCAAAGAGGCCGCGGCCGCCGAGATCCGCCGCCTGGGCCTGCGCGACGAAAGCCGCAATGCCTTCTGGGAGCAGCTGGACGTGGCCTATTTCCTGCGCCACGAAGCCTCCGAGATCGCCTGGCACACCCGCCATCTGTATTATCGCGTGGATACGGCCGAGCCGGTCGTCAAGGCTCGCGTGGTGGGTCAGAACGCAGGCCTGCAGATCATGGTGTACGCCCGGGACAAGAACGACCTTTTCGTCAGCCTGTGCGGCTATTTCGACCAGCGCTCGCTAAGCATCCAGGAAGCGCGCATCCACACCACGCGCCATGGCTGGGCGCTGGACAGCTTCATCGTGCTGCTGCCCGGCAGCGACAAGGATTTTCGCTCGTGGGCCAACCTGGTCGAACACGAACTGGCCCAGATGCTGGCGCAGGGCCTGCCGCCCCGTGGCCGCCAGGCTGGCCCCTACGGCCGCAGCCGATCGCGGCGCGCGCGGGTGTTTCCCATCGTGCCCAATGTCGAGCTGCAGCCGGACGAAAGCAGCACCTCGTGGCGGCTCTCGCTGCTCGCCTCCGACCGGCCCGGCCTGCTGTATAGTCTGGCCCAGGTCTTCGCCCGCCATGGCATCGACCTCAAGATGGCCAAGATCATGACCCTGGGCGACCGCGTCGAAGACATATTCATCGTCGGCGGCGAAGCTCTCGGCAATGAACGCACGCAGCTGCAGTTCGAACGCAGCCTGCTGGCCAGCCTGGACGAAGCCCGTTGAGCCCTCTCCTTTCCAGACGCGCCGGCGTCCCATATGCGCGCCGGCCATCCCTTCAGGATTGACACGAACCCCATGAGCCCTGCTTCCCGCGCCCTGCTTCACTTCATCGCCCTGGCCTGCGTGGCCGCCGTGGGCATCGCCCTGGTTTCCCAGTATGTCTTCGGCATGCAGCCCTGCGCCTGGTGCGTGATGCAGCGGCTGCTGTACTTGCTCGTGGCCCTGGCGTGCTGGCTTGGGCTGGCCGCCGGCCGCGCGCGCGCGGAGCGGGCCCGGGCCGCGGCGGCGCTGGCCGCCCTGCTCAGCGCTGGCGGAGCGGCGGCGGCATGGTACCAGTACACAGTGGCGTCGCAGATGTTCTCCTGCGACCAGACTTTCGCCGATCGCTTCATGGTGCAGTCGGGCCTGGACGCGGGCGTGCCCTGGCTGTTCGGCATCTACGCCACCTGCATGGACGCCCGCGTCACCGTGCTGGGGGTGGAATACGCCCTCTGGAGCCTGGCCCTGTTCTGCCTGCTGGCCCTGGCCGGCCTGCGCGCCGCGCTGCGCGGCTAGACTGTGCTGGGCGCTCAGCCGCCCGGCTCGGCGCCCCCGGCTCGGCGCCCCCGGCTGGATGCTCCAGCCTTGCCCCCGCTGGACGCCTGTTGCCGCCCGCAGCCCATGACCGTCCGGTGCATCCCGCGCGGGCGGGCATGGCGCTTGCCTGCATACGCCCTTTCGCCCGCCACCGAAGCCGGTTGCCACGTTTTGGTTACAAATCCATGTCAGCCAGCGCGTATTTGCAATAATTGGCATTTATTGCGCAGAAAATCGCCTCAAATCCAACACTTTCCCGTGGGATTTGTTGTCACAAAACCACATTGTGTGGTTTTTTTTCACTGATTCCTGCCAAAACGGGATAACCCTTATCGTCGCCCCAAACCCCTATGTATAAACTCGTTTCCAACAATAGATAAGGTATTAGATGCTTCAATCATTCCAATAACGATTGAAACGGGGATCCAGTCAGGCAGTTCTTTTCTTGAGCAGTACGCCACACCCAGCGCGGCGTGGTTATTATTAGTAGCGCAGGCATTTACATGCCGAAGTAAATTTGCACGAATGGTCACATTTATGATGTGCCGCCGCGCAAATACCACGGGTAAAAAAATTTTTTCATCAACGTTGGAGAAGAAACCAATGAAGTTAAAAGCACTCACCATCGGTCTGGCCATGGCTTTCCCCATGATGGCCCAGGCGCAAGGCTCGACCAGCGTCACGCTGTACGGCATCGTCGACACGGCTGTCGAATATGTCAACAACATCGCTGACGGCCAAGGCGGCACGAACAGCTCCGTCCACTTCACCAACCTGACCTCCTCCGTGCCCTCCCGCTGGGGCCTGAAAGGCTCCGAAGACCTCGGCAACGGCCTGAGCGCCGTCTTCACCCTGGAATCCGGCTTCAACCCCGGCACCGGCACGTCCGGCCAGGGCAACCGACTGTTCGGCCGCCAGGCCTGGGTCGGCCTGAAGGGCGACTGGGGCCAACTGGCTTTCGGCCGCCAGTACAACATGCTGTTCTACAGCCTGCTGGGCGCCGACATCCTGGGTCCCAACGCTCAGGGTCTGGGCGCGATCGACAGCTACATCCCGAACACCCGCATGGACAACTCCATCACCTACCTGGGTAACTTCTCGGGCGTGAAATTCGGTGCCGCCTATGCGCGTGGCCGCGACACCTCGTCCGCTGGCGGCCCCGCCGGCTCCAACTGCGGCGTCGACTACACCGAGCAGTCCTCCTGCCAGGCCTACTCCGCCTACCTGGGCTACGACACCGCCAACTGGGGTGTTGCCGGCGCCTATGACGTCATCACCGGTTCCGACGGTGCCTTTGCGGGCAACTTCCAGGGCCTGGGCAAGGACGACAAGGATCGCCGCTGGACCGTCAACGGCTACGTGAAGTTCGACGCGCTGAAAGTCGGCCTGATCTACCTGAACCGCAAGAACAACGGCGCCAACGGCATTGCCCCCGGCCTGGGCGAAAAGAGCGACCTCTGGACCCTGGAAGCCGGCTACCAAGTCAGCCCCGCCGTGGTCATCGACGGCAGCGTCAACTACATCCGCTACAAGGATGCGGCCGAAAGCTCCAAGGCCTGGTACTACGTTGCCCGCGCCACCTACTCGTTCTCCAAGCGCACCGCTGTCTATGCATCGGCTGGCTACATGAAGAACAAGGGTCTGTCCAACCTGTCCGCTGCTGGCGGCACGGCCGGCGCGCTGCCCAACGCAGGCGACAGCCAGACCGCTGTGATGGCCGGCCTGCGCCACAGCTTCTAATCAGCATTGAAGTAATGCCACAAGCCGCGGGGCCTGTTATTCGTAACAGACCCCGCGTCGGACTGGCAGATTTGCAGTACTTGTTCTTTTTATACCGTAGATTTGATTTTGTCGGGCCTGCCTCGGGCGTGCCCGACTTTTTTTCTTTTCCACGCTATCACTGGAACATGCGCGCCGCCAGAACAGGCCGCGCGGCAACGCAAAAACCGGGCCCGCCTACGCAGGGCCCGGTTTTTTTACGGCTGCCGACAACACGACAAGGCCTGCGGCACTGGATCGCCTGCATTCGACTCCGCCACAGGCCCCGCCGCCGCTGCGCACTGCGGCATTGCCGACGTGCGCAGCGGCGCCACATGCCGCGCCGGCGCAGCGGCAGCTATTTCTTGTCGGTCAGAAACTTGCCGTCCGGCCCGCCGACGTTTTTCTGGCGCCGCGTGCTGCCGTCCAGGCCGCCGTCCACGGCCCATTCGGCGAAGCGGGTGGGCGCGGGCTCGAATTCGCGGGGCTCCCAGTCCTTGTCCAGATGGTCCTCGTCGGCGTAGTACTCGATGAGGCCGCCGGCCGGATTCTGGAAATACCAGAAATAGGCCGACGAAATCGGATGGCGGCCGGGGCCGAGCTGGGTCTTCCAGCCGCAGCGGTCGATGTGCAGTCCGCCGCCGAACACCTCGTGGATGTCGCGCACGGCAAACGCCACGTGGTTCAGGCCCACTTTGCCGTCCGGCGTCTGCAGCAGGAACAGGTCGTGATGGCCGCCCTCTTCGCCGCAACGCAGGAAGACGCCCCGGCCCGGATAACGATCCGACGGAACGAAGCCGAACTTCTCGACATAGAAGTCCTCCATGGCCTTGACGTCCTTGACGAAGAACACCACGTGGCCCACCTCGATGGGCTGGGCCCGCTCGTAGACGGGACTGCGCGCGTTCCTGCGCGGCTTGTCGTTCCAGGTGTTCATCTGGCCGCAGTCGATGCTGATTTCCTTCTTGCGGCTGACCTGGAAGCCCACCAGCATGCCGCTGGGATCCACGCAGGACAGCTTGCCGTCCACGCGCTTGAGGCCTTCGGCGCCGCCGATGCGCCGGGCGATGCGTTCCAGCGCGTCGGCATCTGCCACGCCCCACACCACTTCGCGCAGGGTGGGGCCGGCCTCGATGGGCGGCGCAAAGCCGGGGGCATCCGTCTTGACGACATTGACCAGACAGCCGTTCAGCGTGGAGAAAACCAGCTTGCCGGGCTGCTCGCGGGCCAGCTCCAGGCCCCAGTCGGCGAAGAATCGCTTGCACAGCTCGAAATCGTCTGCGCCGTAGGTGATTTCGTCGATTCCCGTTACGTCCATAGACTGCTCCTTAATTGGCCCACGGCAAGGGCTGCTCGTTCAGCCCCCAGTAGACGCTTTTCTGTTCCATGTACTGCAGTATCCCCTGGCGCCCTTTCTCGCGTCCCAGCCCGCTGTCGCGCCAGCCGCCGAAAGGCGTGGAAATGGAGAACTGCTTGTAGGTGTTGATCCACACATTGCCGGCCTTCAGCGCCTGAGCCAGGCGCCATGCCTGCTTGTAGTCGCGCGTCCAGATGCCGGCCGCCAGCGCGTAGACGCTGTCGTTGGCCCGGGCGACCAGGTCGTCCAGGCTGTCGAAAGGCATGGCCACCAGCACCGGGCCGAAGATTTCCTCCTGGCAGATGGTGGCGGTGTTGTCCAGACCGTCGATGATGGTGGGCATGAAGAAATAACCCTTGTCGTACGGCGCGCCCTGCGGGCGCTGGCCGCCGCACAGTATGCGCCCTCCTTCTTTGACGCCCAGGGCCACGTATCGTTCAATCGATTCGCGGTGGCCGGCGCTGATCAGCGGTCCCATCTGGGTGGCCGGGTCGTTGGGGTCGCCCACGCGCAGGCGCCCGGCACCCTCGCACAGGCGCTGCATGAATTCATCGTACAGCTCGCGCGCGACGAACAGCCTGGAGCCGGCGATGCAGGACTCGCCCGTCGAACTGAAGATGCCGTACAGCACGCCTGCCACGGCATGGTCCAGGTCGGCGTCCCGCAGCACGATGGTGGGCGACTTGCCGCCCAGTTCCAGGGATACCGGCATGAGTTTTTCCGCGGCGATGGCGGCGATATGCTTGCCCACCGAGGTGCCGCCGGTGAACGACACGCGGCGCACCAGCGGATGGCGGGTGATCAGGTCTCCGATGACCGACCCCTTGCCGGGCAGCACGCTGATCAAGCCTTTGGGCAGGCCCGCCTGGTCGCAGATGCGCGCCAGCTCCAGCGCCAGCAGCGGCGTGATTTCCGCCGGCTTGACCACCACGGCGTTGCCGCCGGCCAGCGCAGGCGCGATTTTCTGGGCTTCGCTGGCGATAGGGGAATTCCACGGCGTGATGGCCGCGACCACACCCATGGGTTCGTAGACGCTCATGGACATGTAGTCGCCGCGCGGCGGCGTGATGGTTTCCTCCAGCGTCTCGCAGGCCGAAGCGAAGAACTGGAAAGTACCCGCCGCGCTGGCCACCAGCGCCCGCGTTTCGGAAATAGGCTTGCCGTTGTCCTGCCGCTGCAGCTGCGCAAGCCGCTCGGCATCCTCGCGGATCAGCTGCGCGATGCGGTACAGCACGGCGGCGCGCTCATGCGGCTTGCGCTGCGCCCAGCCGCTTTGCTCGAAAGCCTGCTGGGCGCCTTGTATGGCCTGCTCGACGTCGTCGGCGCTGGCGGCGTTCAGGGTGGCCACGACCTCGCCCGTGGCGGGGTAATGGCTGTCGTACTGCGGCCCGCCGCCCCGGCGCCACTGGCCGGCGATGCAGATGTCCAGGATGTCTTGCTTGCTCATGATGATTCCTTCAGGCGGCTATTTGTCCGGAGCGCCGGACAGCCTTTGCCGGCGCCCTGCTGCGTGGTGCTAGACGGTCATGGGCTGCACGCGGTTGCGCAGCGCGCGCACCACGCTGTAGACCGTCAGCGCCGAGGTCTTGGGGTTGGCGGCCAGAGGCTTGCCCTTGAGGGTGACCGCCATATGGCCGAACTGGCCCTGGGCCTCGTAGTAATGAATGTTCTCGGTGACGCCGGGATCGGCATACAGCTGCACGCGCGTCCGGTCCAGCCCGATGCCCGCCAGCGACAGCGTGGCCGCCACGTTGGCGTTCTTGGGGTACAGGCGCGCCGCATCGCGCGCCGACCCTTCGAAGAACATCGTGCTTTGCGCCAGATTGCGCAGGTCCAGCTTTTCTTCGGCCGGCGAGCCCAGCCAGCCCAGCGGCGGCTTGCGGCCCACGTAGGTGACGGCGTCCAGCCCCGCGGCCCGCGCCGCCGCCAGGGCGTCGATGCCGCCGATGGCGCCGGACAGCAGTTGCACCTGGGTGCCGCCGTCCTGGGCCGCGGCTTCGAGCTCCTCGGCCAGGCCGGGCGCCGACAAGGCGCCCACCGACACCACCATGCAGGGTATGCCCTGGCGCAAGGCGGGAAGGACGTGCGCCTGGATGGCGCCGTGCCCCGCGCACTCCACCAGCAGGTCGGGCCTGTCCTTGCCGGCGGGCACCGCGGACAGCGCGCGGGCCGGCGTCGATGCGTCCAGCTCGCGCAGTTGCCGGCCGACGGCCTCTTCTTTGCCGGGAGACACGATGACCTGCTCGATGCGCAGCAAGGCATCGTCCTTGATCAGCCCATGGACGGCGCGGCCGATGGCGCCGTAGCCGACGAGCGCAACGCGTTGCATCGCCATCGCCTCAGGACCCCGCCGCCACGGGCTCGGCGGCATTGACCGGCGGGCCGGCGAAGGCGGTCTTGAACTTGCCTATGGACAGCATGTCGATCTCGACCATGCAGGGTCCGGCCTGCGCCGCAGCCTGCCGCAGCGCGGAGCCGATCTGTGCCAGGTCGTCGACGCGCACGTGCGGCAGCTGGATGGAGCGCGCCAGGGTCTCGTAGTCGGGCGTGTGCAGGTCCACGTAATGCCGGCGGCCGCCGTACTGTGCGTCCTGGATGTTCTTGATGACGCCGTAGCCCTTGTCGTTCATCAGGATGATGACCATGTCGGTCTTTTCCTGGACGGCCGTGGCCAGTTCGCCCAGGTTCAGGATGAAGCCGCCGTCGCCCGCCAGGCAGTAGGTTTTCTTGCCCGAGCCGGTCTGGCTGGCACCCACTGCCGCGCCGATGCCCATGGCCAGGCCCTGGCCGATGCCGCCGCCCAGCGCATGCACGCCGGCCTTGGGATCGAACAGGTATAGATAGCGGTTGCCCCAGGTGCTGTTGGACACGGTGACGTCGCGCACCCAGTTGAAGTTCTCGCCCACGGCCTGCTGCAAGGCGTCGACCAGGCGGGCGTAGGGGCCCAGACCGTCCACCAGCCCGGCCACCGCCGCCTGGCGCGCCGCGGCCAGGTCGCCGGCGAACTGGCCGTCGACCGCCATGCGGCCTTCCAGCCTGTCGGCCAGGCCTTCCAGCACCAGGCGCGCATCGCCCAGCAAGAACTCGTCGCTGTCGTAGCAGCGCCCCTCGCTGGCCGGATCCACATCCACCCGGTACAGGGGCCGCGGCAGCTTGAGCTGGTACTTCAGCGTTTCGTTGCCGCGCAGGCGCGAGCCCACCACCACCATCGCGTCGCAGGTCTGGTAAAAGGCCTCTACCGGCTTGTGCAGGTTGAAGGCGCCCAGGCTTTGCGGATGGGTCTCGGGCACGATACCGCGGCCCTGGGTGCTGGTGACGACGCCGAACCCCAGGTCCATCAGGCGCCCGACCGCCCCGCCCGCGTGCCGGGCGCCGCCGCCCAGCCACAGCATGGGACGCCGCGCGCCGGCCAGCCGGTCGGCCAGGCGGTCGAGCGCTTTGTCGAGGGGCTGGCACACCGGCACCTGCAGCGGTGCCAGCTTGTCGGGCATGGGGATCAGCGCCTGCTGGATGTCGATGGGGATTTCGATGCTGACGGGGCCGGTGGGCGCGGTCAGCGCAGCCTGCACGGCGCGCTTGACCGTGGCCAGCGCGCTTTGCGGATCGCGCACGCGAAAGGCCTGCTTGGAGACGGCCTGCAGCATGGTCAGCTGGTCGGGCGCCTCGTGGATGTACGAAAAACCCTGGTCCAGGTATTGGGTTTCGATCTGCCCGGTGATGTGCAGCATGGGCGTGCCCGCCGTCAGGGCCTCGACCATGGCCCCCGCCGCATTGCCCGCGGCGGTGCCGGTGCTGGTCAGGCACACGCCCAGCTCGCCGGTGGTACGGGCATAGGCGTCGGCCATATTGGTGCCGCCAGCCTCGCCGCGCGCGGGCACGAAGCGGATGACGCCCCGCTCGCCGAAGGCGTCCAGTATGGGCATGTTGTGTATGGATATCACGCCGAACGCCGTCCTGACGCCGCATTCTTCCAGAAACGCGGCAATCGCCGCCCCTACGGTAACGTTCTTCTTAGGCATGGCGGGATACTCCTCCAGAAACATCGATATGGCTGCCCGTGGTGTACGAGGACATCGGGCTGGCAAGAAATACTATGGCTTGCGCCGCTTCTTCGGGGCGGCCCAGGCGCCCCAGTTGGATGTGCTTGCCGCGCGCCAGCGCGCCGGCCCAGTCGTCCCAGCTTTGGGATTTGTCCTCGCGCGCCTCGAAACGGCGGCGCCATTGGCCCGATTCCACCAGGCCCAGCAGAATGCCGTTGACCCGGATCCCCTTGGGACTGAATTCGGTGGCCAGCGAGCGCACCAGGTTCATGACGCCCGCGCGCGCGGCCGAGGTCGCGACCATGTGCGGCTCGGGCTGGGCCGCAAGCAGGGAATTGACGCAGACGATGGCCGCGTCCGCATGCCGCTCCAGTTGCGGCAGGAAGGCGCGCGTGGGGTGGATGACCGAGAAGAACTTGAGCCTGAGTTCAGCCTCCCAGGACGCATCGTCGGTGTCCGCGAAAGTGGACACGCGGCCTTGACCCGCATTGTTGACCAGCATGGATGCGCCGCCCAGTTCGCCGGCGACGGCGGCGGCGAAATCGGCCACCTCGCCGGGCTGCAGCACGTCGCAGGTGCGCGCCAGTATGCGGCGCGCCGGATAGTCGCGCCGCAGCACCGCAAGCGCTTCGTCCAGCCGGCCCGGGTCGCGCCCGCACAGCGCGACGTCGGCGCCCAGCCGCAGCAGCAGCTTGACCGTGGCCAGCCCGATGCCGGACGAACCGCCCGTCACCACGGCCACTTTTCCATCTAGGTCGATCATTCTTTCCTCTCGTTAGGCATTCTTAAAGCGTCGCCGTCCGGCGACACGTGGTCCAGCAGCTGCGACAGGTCGGCGGCCGCCCCGCAGGCGGCGGCGGACAGCCCGGCGATATCCAGCCGCGCGACGTGCGAGGTGGGCAGCGTGACGCCGATGGCGCCGACCACGGCCCCGCCGCAGCCACGGACGGGAACGGCCAGCGTCGAAACCGACGGCTCGAAATAGCCGGGCTCGAAAACGTAGGCACCGGCCTTGTCGGCCTGTATCAGCCGGTACAGTTCGGCCACGGTCGCGGGCGTCTTGTCGGTGGCCGCGTGCAGGCGCTCCTCGGGGTAAAGCCGCTGCAATTGCGCATAGTCCAGGTCGCGCAGCAGCACCCTGCCGAACAGCGTGGCATGCGCCGGGAGGCGCGTGCCCAGGTGCACCGTGTCGGAAAACGGCGACTGCACGGTGGCGCGGCCCACATAGACCACCGAACGGCCATCGCGCACCACGAGGTTGCAGGAATAGCCCGTGGCGTCGCGCAGGCGCTCCAGCATGGGACGGCCCAGTTCGGTCAGGTCTTTTGCCGCCACGCATTCGAAGCCCAGCCGCAGCACGCCCAGGCCCAGGGTGTAATCGCGCCCGCCCTGGTCCCGTTGGACCAGGCCCAGCAGCTCCAGCGTGGACAGCAGCCGGAACACCGTCGAGCGCGGGATGCCCAGGCGCCGGGCCAGTTCGGGGGCCGACAGCACGGCCTCACGGCGGCTGAACTCGGCAAGGATGCGCAGGCCGCGCTCCAGGCCGGGCACCACGTATTTGTCGGATGCCTGAAGCCGTTCCAGCTCGCCCATGTTCAGCACGTTGTTCATGCGTCCGCCTTCGTCGCCACGCCGCTGGATACATCCCGTATGAGACGGGCGACTTCGTCGGGCCACTGCACATAGCAGGCGTGGCCGGCGCCGGGGATCAATCCAAAAGGCAGGCCGTGCCCGCGCGCATAGGCTTCGGACTGGTCCGGCGGCGTGACGACGTCCAGGTCGCCGCAATATACCCATGCACGGGACGCGTCGAGCGCATGGCGTTCGATGTCGTCGGAGCACAGCATTTCGACCGCCTGGGCATAGCCGATTTCGTTCAGCTGCAGCGCAGTGTCGCGCACCAGCTGACGCTGCGCCTGGCTGGCGCCCGCCGCCAGCAGCCTGTCGGGCAGCGCGGCCGCCATGCCCGCGATGCCCTGCCCGCGCAGGGCCGCCAGCCGCTTGGCGCGCACCTGTTCAGCCGTGCGGAGCCTTTCGCCGCCGCCATAGCCCAGCGCCGGGCTGAGCAGCACATAGGCGCGGCCGGGCCTCGGCGAGCCCGCCGCATGAGCGGCAGCCATGAGCGCCCCCAGGGAATGCCCGACGATGACGCAGTCTTCCACGTCCAGGCCCTCCAGCAAGGCGTCCAGGCGCGCCGCGTAGTCCGGCGCCGACGGCGCATGGCCACGCAGGGGCATCGACGCCCCGTAGCCGGGCGCGTTCCAGGCGATGACGCGGGCGTGCCCGCGCAGCGCCAGGGCGCACTGCGTCCACGAGGCCGCGCCGGAGCTGATGCCGTGCAGCAGCACGATGGTGCGCGGCCCCGCCCCGCATTCGCGGTAGCTGATTGCCCCTTGCGCGCTTTGCAGCACGCTTTCGGGAAACGCGTCGGCGCCGCCGTCGTCGCGCGGCGCCGGCGGCGCGGCCGGGCGGACAGAATCCTGCATGTCAGCGCTTGATCTTGGACAGGGGATGCTCGGGCGGATAATTGGGGATGACGGGCTTTTTGGCGCCCAGCATCACGCACATCAGCGCATCCTCGTCGCCGATGTTGATTTCTTCGCGGTAGACGCCCGGCGGCACGGAGACCAGGTCGCGGTCCGTCAGCACAGTTTCATAGCGCTGGCCGTCTTTTTCGAGCACCAGCTTGAGCTTGCCGCGAATCACGAAGAAGACTTCCTCGACATCGTGATGGATGTGCGAAGGGCCTTCGTGGCCGGCCGGAATGACCATGGTCGAAAACGTGAAATGCTCGGAGGGCACGGTATTGGAATCCGACGAGACGCCAGTGCCGCCGGTGCCCACGTAGCGCATCTGGGCGCGGCGGTACTTGGGGTCGAAGTCGGCCTGGAACTTCAGCGCGTCCCAGTCGTACTTGCGCGTCGAGAACCGCGCCACGCGCCCTTCCATCCACTGATCGAACGTCGCGCCCTCGGGTTGTTCCCAGGTGGGTTTTTCAGCCAATTCTTGCTCGCTCATTGCTTCACCTATAAAAATTAATGCATCACAAAGCCGCCGTTGACGGCCAATACCTGGCCCGTCACGAAACGAGACAGGCCCGACAGTAAAAACGTGACCGCGCCGCTGACATCGTCGGGCAGTTGGGGCCGCTGGATGGCGCGCTGGCGCTCGTACAGGTCGTGCCGTTCGCGCGGCACGTATTCGGTGGCCTCGACCAGGGTCAGGCCCGGCGCCACGGCATTGACCGTGATGCCGCCGCCGCCCAGCTCGCGCGCCATGGATCGGGTCATGGCGATGATGGCGCCCTTGCTGGCCACGTAGGCCAGCAGGTTGGGGGCGCCCCACAGCGGCGTGTCCGAAGCCAGGTTGACGATGCTGCCCGAGCCCGAATCGCGCAGCGCGTCCAGGCAGGCCTTGGCCATCAGCCAGGTGCCGCGCACATTGATGCGCATGACCTGGTCCCATACGTCGGCCTCGAGCTGTTCCATGGACTTGCCGCCGGAATGCGTCATGGCGGCGTTGTTGACCAGCCCGTCCAGGCCCCCCAGCAGCTGCGCCGCCTGCCGGGCGCAGCCTTCGATGCTGGCCGGATCGGCCATGTCGAACACCGCGGCGTGGGCGGGCAGCCCCTGCCCCCGCAACTGTTCGGCGGCCTGCCGGACCTCGTCGCCGAGGATGTCCGCCAGCACCACCGCGCCGCCCGCATGCAGGATGCTGCGCGCGAACTCCAGCCCCAGGCCGCGCGCGGCGCCCGTGACCAGCACCTTTCGGCCCTGCAGCAGCCCGGACGGAGCCGCGCCGGGATGTTTTTCATTCTGCGGTATCGTCATCTGCCTTTGCCTCCGGCGCTCAGGCCGTGGTCAGGTTGATCTTGGGGATGTAGTGCAGGCAGCGGCGCTCAGCCCAGACCACGGCCGCGTACGCCACGATGCCGATGACCGTCAGGCCGATGATGGCAACGAACACGCCCGCCGTATTGCCCTGCCCTTCGGCATCCACCAGCAGAAAGCCCAGCCCCTTGTTGCCGCCCACCAGTTCGCCCACCGTCACGCCGACCACGGCCAGCGTGGCGCCGATGCGCAGGCCGGAGAACAGCGCCGGCAGCGAGGAGGGAAACTCCACCAGGCGGAAGATCTGCCACCGGCTGGCATTGAGCGTGCGCACCAGGTTGACCATGTCGGGGTCGACGGTGCGTATGGCCGACAGCACATTGACCATGATGGGGAAGAAGACGATCAGCAGCGCGACGAGTATCTTGGGATACACCGTGTAGCCCAGCCACATGACGAACAGCGGCGCGAAAGCCACCTTGGGCGCGATCTGCAGCGCCAGGATGTACGGCGACAGGACGGACTCCGAGGTGGGGGACAGACCCAGCACCACGCCCACGAACAGCCCAAGCAGCGCACCCAGCAGGAAGCCGACGATGACTTCCAGCGCGGTATAGCCGAAATGCTCCAGGAAGCCGCCCGTGTGCCACATGTGGACGGACTCTTGCACCACCGTGGTGAACTTGGGCAGGATGAACTCGGGCATGCCCAGCCAGCCGGGCAGCCACTGCCAGGCGGCGAGGAAGACGACCAGCACCAGCAGGCTGGCGCCGACGGTTACCACATGACGTTTGGTCACCCTGAAACCTCCTGTTCCGGCCGGTGATGCGGAGGACTGCGCGTCGTCGCGGGGGCCGGACATCCCCGCCGACGGCTCTAGAGCTACCGTGGACGACTCTGAATTCATTGAGGGGCCTCGACGAATTGATTGGTGTACAGGTCATCGACGGGCGACGCCTTGTTGACGATGCCCTCGGAGACATAGAACTGCTGGACCTTGGCCAGGCGCTCGGCATCCATCTGCCCCAGCACTTTCTGGCCGCCGTACACATACTTGTTGTACAGCTCGAAGACCTGCTTCATTTCGGCCTCTCGGCCCTTGTGGGCGGGAATGGCCTTGATGTAGGACTGCAGCGCCGCGTCGGGATCCTTCATGATGAGCGCCATGCCCTTGAGGGTGGCGCGCACGATCTTCTGGATGAGTTGCGGATTGTTCTTGATGGTGTCGTCGGACGCAAGAATGGCCTGCGCCATGCTGTTGAAGCCCTTGGCCGGATCCATCAAGTGGACCTTGGCGCCGTTTTGGGTGACCGTGGCGACCCAGTCGGGCACGGCGGCCATGGCCTGCGCCTTGCCCGCGGCGAACAACTGCCACACGCCCGCCGGCCCCGCGGCCTGGATCTCGGCGTCGTTGCGCGTCAGCCCGGCTTTTTGCATGGTGCCCAGCAGCGAGTAATAAGTGGTGTCGGTATAGGCCATCGTGGTGATCGTCTTGCCCTTCAGTTGGGAGGGCTCGTCGATGGGCGCGTTCTCGTGCGAGGCGATGAGGGTCAGCGAACCTCCGCCCAGCACCGCCACCGCCTTCACCGGGATGCCGTTGGCGCGCACGATGATGGGGGTGTCGCCGATGCCGCCGCCCACGGGCGCGTTGCCGGCGCCCACCTGCTTGGCCACGTCCACTCCGCCCTTGCCCGTCACGAACGTGACGTCCAGGCCTTCATCCTTGAAGTAGCCTTCTTCCTGGGCGATGATCCAGGGCGCGAAGGCGGGCAGGTTCTTGGGCGCCGGCAGCAGGTAGGTAATGGGCTCGAGCTTGGCATCGGCCGCCGACGCCGTGACGCAGGCCATGGAGGCGCATGCGCCCAGCATTAGGGAAGTGATGATTTTTTTCATTCTGCTCTCCTGAGTTTTGAGCGGGCTGTGTGGGAATAACATCGGGGCTTCTTCTGTTGCGCGCGGGCGGCTCAATGCAGCACCGCGTCTTCTTCTTTGCCGATCTTCAGCAAATCCATCAGCCGGCCCTGCAGCGGGCCGATTTCCGGCAGCTTGCGGCGCTCCAGCGGGTTGTCGCGCAGCGGCAGGTCGATGGTGATTTCTTCGATGATGGTGCCGGGGCGCTCGCTCATGACCAGCAGCCTGTCCGACAGCGCGATGGCCTCGACCAGGTCGTGGGTAATGAACAAAGCGGTTTTCTTGCGTTCGGACAGGGTCCGGGCCAGGTCTTGCTGCAAGACCATCTTGGTCTGCGCGTCCAGCGCCGAGAATGGCTCGTCCAGCAGCATGACCTGGGGGTCCACCGCCAGGGTGCGCGCCAGCGCCGCGCGCTGGCGCATGCCGCCCGACAATTGATGGGGATAATGCTTTTCGAAGCCGCGCAGATGGCACTTGACCAGCAGGTCATTGGCCACGCGCATGCGCTCGGCCTTGGGCACGCCGGCTATCTCGAGCCCCAGCGCGACGTTGTCCTGGATATTGCGCCATTGCATCAGCAGGTCTTTCTGCAGCATGAAGGCCACTTCGCGCACCGGCTTGGTGACGCGCTGGCCGCCCACGAAGACCTCGCCCGTGGTGGGCGCGTAAAGGCCTGAACCCATGTTGAGCAACGTGCTTTTTCCACAGCCCGAGGGCCCGATGAGCGAAACGACCTCGCCCTTGGCGATGGACAGCGATATATTGGAGACGGCGGGACGCACGCGGCCGCTTTGCTGGTCCATGAAAGATTTGCCGACCTTCCTGAATTCGATTTCTACCATGTGGACTGTTCCTTGAAGCGATTGCGCCAACAATGTGTTTCTGCACACGCCATCAAGCGCCAAATCGTTTTATATATGAACTAATGTTTTTCTATTTAAACAACTTTAAAGCCGAAAGGTCATGAATTGAATTAGGGATTTCCCTTTGCCGGAGATTCCCTCCCTGTTTTCAGCGCGTTTCACCGCCCCTCGCAGCGAATTGCGCTGCTCGAAAAAATATTAAAAAACAACATATTGCAGGCAGTAAAATCACGAATTAGGGGTTATTACCTATAGCAGCCCGCCCCACCCGGGCCTACACTTTCAAAAGATAAAACAATGTTTAATATATGGAACAAACCGATGCGCAGGCTGGATTATATACAGGTCCTCAGGCGCCCGGGGCGCCGGCACGCCCCTGACGGAATGTTCCCCCGCTTACGACTTCATCCCTGTGCGAGCGCACCGAGCGGCGCACAAGAAACGGAGGCCAATAAATAATGCAGGACCTGTACCAACAACCCCATCAAGCCCGCAGGAAAGAACCGACTGCCTACGAAAACCTGCTGGGCGACTCCATCGAAAGGGCTTTCGGCTCCGACATCGTCGAACTGGAAGGCCTGGTCGCCTACCTCAACGAGCACGGCCCTCTGCCTCAGGACAGCACTGACGAATGGACGACCGAACTCCTGGCGGCCGAGCTCAAGCGCCTGGCCGACGACTGACCGGACCAACGAGGAACCCATCATGACCACCAATCCCACCGACACGGAAATCGAAAACGTCCTTGCCAACGGGCTGAAAAACCGCTGGTACGCCATCTGTCCCTCCTCTTTCCTGAAGGACAAGCCGGTGCAGCTGCAAAGGCTGGGCTACAAGCTGGTGCTGTGGCGTGGCGCGGACGGCACGCCCTACGCGCTGGAAGACCGCTGCCCCCATCGCGGCGCCCCGCTGTCGGTCGGCATTCCGCTGGGCAACAAAATTGCCTGCGGCTACCACGGTGTGCAGGTGGGCTGCGACGGCACCGTCATTTCGGTTCCCGGCAGCCCCGGCTGCAAGCTGGAAGGCTCGCGCCCCACGCTGTCCTTCCACCTGAAGGAATCGAACGACGCCATCTTCCTGTACAACTCGTCCAAGAACATCGACACGCCGCCGCCCCTGGAGCTGCCCGAGCAGCTGACCTCGGACGAATACTCGGGCTTTCTGTGCTATGTCGAATGGGGCGGCGACTACCGCTACGTCATCGACAACGTCATGGACCCCATGCACGGCACCTATCTGCACAAGCAGTCCCACAGCATGTCGGCCGGCGCCCAGGCCGCCAAGTTCCAGCTGCGCGATACCGAGCACGGCTTCATCTTCGAAAAGGCCGACCAGCGCGACGTCAACTTCGACTGGAGCGAATTCGCCGACACCGGCCTGCAATGGCTGCGCCTGGACATCCCCTATCCCAAGACAGGCGGCCCCGGGGGCAGCTTCGTCATCATCGGCTGCTGCACGCCCATCGCGGCCAACAAGTCGGCCGTGTTCTTCTGGCGCACCCGCAAGGTGTCGGGCTGGCAGCGCAATGCCTGGCGCTTCTTGTACAGGAACCGGCTGGAGGCCCGCCACTGGGCCGTGCTGGAGCAGGACCGCGTGGTGCTGGAAGTCATGGACCCCGACGCCAACAAGCACGAACACCTTTACCAGCACGACGTCGGCCTGATGCGCGTGCGGCGCCAACTGCGCCAGCTGGCCATCGAGCAGCTGGCCGGCAAGGTCTAGGCGCCATGCCGAAGGCCGACGGCGGCACGCGCGCACTGGAGCAGATCAGCGCGCCGGCATCCCCGGCCCTGTCCATCGAGACAGAAGCCTTTGCGCGGCTGGACTGCGGCCGTACCCAGGCCCTGCGCAAATAGCGGGCCGGCCGCGCGGCGGTCGGGCAACGCAAAGAGATACTACAATGCGGGGGCGCCGGGACGCGGCAAAAGAGGCAGGCATGACAAGCAAGGACAATGACAAATACTCAGTACCAGGGCTGGAGCGCGGGCTGCGGATCCTGTCCGAGTTTTCGCGCCAGACCCCCACGCTGACGGCGCCCGAACTGGCGCGCCGCCTGGACGTCCCGCGCACGACGGTGTTTCGCCTGCTGGTCACGCTGGAGAACCTGGGCTTCGTCGAACGCGCCCGCAATGGGCGTGAATACCAGTTGGGCACCGCCGTGCTCAAGCTCGGTTTCGAATATTTGGCGTCGCTGTCCCTTACCGAACTGAGTCGCCCCATACTGCAAAGGCTGCGCGACGAGCTGAACTATTCGGCCAACCTCGTCATCCGTGATGGGCGCGACGTCGTCTACATCCAGAAGGTAGCCTCGGGCTCCATCTTCACCAGTTCGGTCCACATCGGCACGAGACTGCCGGCGCACGCCACGGTGCTGGGGCGTGTGCTGCTCAGCAACCACGACTTCCACGAACTGAGCGAACTCTATCCCGAGGAAAAGCTGCAGTCCCATGGGCCCAACACGCCGGCCACGGTGGCCGACCTGTACAAGCTGCTGCGCACCGACAGGGAGCGCGGCTACGTGCTGGAAGAAAGCTTTTTCGAGTCCAATATCTCCACCATCGCGGCCCCGGTCTTCAACGAAGAAGGCCAGGTGGCGGCCGCCCTGGGCATCACGGTGCCCGGCGTGCATATTCCCGCCGAGCAGCGCGACATGCTGATCGAGAAGGTCAAGGCCGCCGCGCGCCATTTATCCGAATGCCTGGGGCCTGTCGACTCTGGAAAGATGCCTGCGCCGCACCCGGCCCAGCTCAGGAATTCGGCCTGAGGCCCCGGGCGGCCCGCCTTGGCCAGCCTCCAGCCGGGCGCCAGCTCAGGCGGCGAGAATGCGCGACAGATCCGCGGCCTCTTGCGTAACGGCCTGCTCCACCCTGGCCTGAAAACCCGCATCGCGCTGGAACAAGTGCTCGGGCCCGACCACACTGATGGCCGCCACCGCCTCGCCCCGCGCGTCGCAGACTGCCGCCGCGCAGGCATTGATGCCGGCCTCGTAGCCCGAGAAACTCCAGGCGCAGCCCTGTTCGCGGTCTTGCCGCAGCACGCGCCGCAAGTCATCGACGGAGGCGGGGCTGTCCGGCGTAGCGCGCGCCAGCGGCCGGTCGGCCAGCAGCTGGCGCAGCTTCGGCTCGGGCAGCGTGGCCAGCATGGCCCGGCCCGGGGCCGTCTGGTAGGCCGCCACGCGGCTGCCCACCCGGATATGGCTGACCAGGCCCGCCTCGGGCATTTCACGCTGCACGTATACGATGTCGCCGCCGTCGGGCAGCACCAGATAGGCCGATGCGCCCAGATCGCGCGACAGCCGGGCGATGACGCGCCGGCCCGCGGCCAACAGGTCCACCGAACCCATGCCGCTGGCCGCCATGGTCAGGAAGGCCAGGCCGAGGCGGTGCCCGCCCTGCGGCAGGCGTTCTATCAGCCCCTCGTGCTCCAGCGTGGCCAGCAGCCGCATCACCGTCACGCGGTTGACGTCGATAAGGCGCCCCACCTCGCTGAGATTGCTGGTTGCACCGCCTTCGGCGATATAGCGCAGCAGCCGCATGCCCCGTATCACGGGGGTCACCAACCCTTTGCCGTCGGTATCGGGAGTTTCGTTCATGAACAGGCCTTTGCCTAGGATGGATACGGCCCGCGCCACAGCATCATGCCAGAGGCACGGACCATGCATCATAATCGTAAACCCAGTCGGCGTTGCCGCCCTCCTTCAGCCAGGTGTTGCCGCGCGAACCTATCTGGATGCGGCTGCTGCGCTCCAGGCGCGCGTCCTGGTAAGACTGGAAAGCCTGCGCGGGGCCGGCATGGCGCGTGTCGGCCAGGCAGCGCGCCAGCACCACCGCGTCCTCGATGGCCTGCCCCGCGCCCTGCGCCATGAAAGGCATCATGGGGTGGCAGGCATCGCCCAGCAACACCATATTGCCCGAGAACCAGGTGGGCAGCGGCTCGCGGATGTACAGCGCCGACTTCAGCACCTCGTCGCACGCATCCAGCAGCGCGCGCGCCTCGGGATGGAAATCCTTGTACAAGCCGCGAAGCTCTTTCACGTCGCCCGGCGCCGTCCAGGACTCCAGCTGCCAGTCGGCCTGGGGCGTGGTGGCGAAAATGAAAAAGTCCTTGCCACGGTTCAGGGGGAAGGACACCAGTTGCATTTCCGGTATCGGCCCCCACCACTTGGTGAAGCTGTCCAGGTTGGGCAGGCCCGCCAGCCTGTCCACCGGCACCACGGCGCGATAGGCGACCACGCCGGTGAACTGCGGCTGCTCCGGCCCCAGCATGGCGGTGCGTACGAAAGAATGAATGCCGTCCGCGCCGATCAGCACATCGACGGTCGCGCTGGTGCCGTCGGCAAAGCCGACGACGACCTTGCCGTCCTCGTGGCTGATCTTCACAGTCTTCTTGCCCAGGCGGATGTCCCGCGCCGGCACGGCATTCTCCAGTACCGTCAGCAGGTCTGCCCGATGCATGGTGAGCTGGGGCGCACCGTATTTCTCCTCGGCCACGCTGGACATGGCCAGGCGCGAGGTCTCCTCGCCCGTGAAGCCGTCCCGGCTGATGCGGAAACCCGGACGCGCCGCGGTCTGCCGCAAGGCCTGCCCCACACCCAGCCCGTCCAGCGCACGCACGGCGTTGGGGGTCAGGTTGATGTCGGCGCCGACGCGCGCGAATTGGGGCGCCTGCTCGAATACCACGACGCGCGCGCCCAGCTTGCGCAGGGCGATGGCGGCGGCCAGGCCGCCAATGCCGGCGCCGGATATGCCGATGAGAGCTTGATTCATTGTGTTCTCCTGCCTGCCGCAAAATGGGCAGCGCCCCGCGACCGCCGGCGCGTTCGCCGGAACAAAAGGATGCGTGCGGCGGCATCCTGGCGCCATATAGTTCAAATTAGAACGATATGTTTATAATTTAACGAATCAAGCGGAATGCTGTCAAGCGTTCCTTTCGGAAACACAAAGGCCCAGTCTTTCCTTCGCCGCACGCGGCGAAGGAAAGACTGGGCCGAAAGGGAAATGGATGAACCGGCGGCGCTCAGACCTTCGCGGCCGGCGGGATTTCCGTCAGACGCTTGGATGTTGCTGCCGCCTGTACCGTTTTGCCTTCTCTTAGGCTTCGTCGTCGGCGCCCGCCGTGGCCACCGTTTGCGCACCGCGCGTCTGGCTCAGGCGCGCCAGATAGTCGGCGTCGATGTCGCCGGTGACGTACTCGCCGTTGAAGCACGAGGACTCGAAGCACGCCATGGCCGGGTTCAGGTCGCGGATGGACTGCTCCAGATCTTCCAGCTGCTGGTAGACCAGGCCGTCCGCCCCTATCTCGCGCGCCACCTGCTCGGTGCTGCGGCCCGTGGCGATGAGCTCGGACTGGGTGGGCATGTCGATGCCGTACACATTGGGAAAGCGCACCGGCGGCGCCGCCGAGGCGAAGAACACCTTGTTGGCGCCCGCCTCGCGTGCCATGTCCACGATCTGCCGGCTGGTGGTGCCGCGCACGATGGAATCGTCGACCAGCAGGACGTTCTTGCCGCGGAACTCCATGTCGATGGCATTGAGCTTCTGGCGCACGGACTTCTTGCGCACCGCCTGGCCGGGCATGATGAAGGTGCGGCCGATGTAGCGGTTCTTGATGAAGCCTTCGCGATAATTCAGCCCCAGCCGCGCCGCCAGCTGCATGGCCGACGGACGCGAGGAGTCGGGGATGGGCATGACCACGTCGATGTCGCCCAGCCGCAGTGACTTGGCCACGTTGTCGGCCAGGTATTCGCCCATGTTGAGGCGGGCATCGTAGATGGAAACGCCGTTCATCAGCGAGTCGGGCCTGGCGAAATACACATATTCGAACACACAGGGCGTCAGGCTGGGATTCTCGGCGCATTGCCGGCTGCTGACCTTGCCGTCCAGGTCGATCAGCAGCGCCTCGCCAGGCTCGATGTCGCGCACGAAGGTATAGCCGCAGCCGGCCAGCGCGACAGACTCCGAGGCCACCATCCATTCGACTCCCTTGTCGGTTTCCAGGGAGCCCAGGCACAGGGGGCGGATGCCGTTGGGATCCCGGAAGGCCGCAATGCCGAAGCCCGCTATCTGCGCGATGACCGCATAGGCGCCCTTGGCGCGGCGGTGCACGGCCGCCACGGCGGCGAACAGGGCGTTCTCGTCCAGCGACACGCCGGTGGCGGCGCGCTGCAGCTCATGGGCGAAGACGTTGAGCAGGACTTCCGAGTCGGAGTTGGTGTTGATGTGGCGCCGGTCGACGCGGAACAGCTCTTCGCGCAGCGCGCGCCAGTTGGTCAGATTGCCGTTGTGCACGAAGGTGATGCCGAACGGCGCGTTCACGTAGAAAGGCTGGGCCTCGTCCACGCTGTCGCTGGAGCCGGCCGTGGGATAGCGCACCTGGCCCACACCGCTGTTGCCTGGCAGCGAACGCATATTGCGCGTGCGGAACACGTCGCGCACCAGGCCGTGCGCCTTGTAGACGCTGAACAGCTGGTCGTGCGAGGTGGCGATGCCGGCGGCGTCCTGGCCGCGATGCTGCAGCAGCAGCAGGCTGTCGTAAATCAATTGGTTAACGGGGTTGCGTCCTGCGACCCCAACAATTCCACACATTTTGGTTTCCTGTCAAAACAATCAATACGGCAGCCAAGAGGACAGGGAAGGCGGCAGCAATTGCTTGATCCGCTGTATTCCCTGCACGGCGGTGGATGACAGCCGCGCGTCGCGCCACCAGGGTTCTTGGGGCAATTCGGTATAGCCCGCCAGCGCCACCAGCACCAGGACGAGAAGCACGCCGCGCGCCAGGCCGAACAGCGCGCCCAGGCCATGGTCGGCCGGGGTAAGCCCGGTTTTTTCGATGAGGGTGCCCAGCATCAGGTTGATCATGCCCACCAGCAGCAATATCACAATGAATACCGCCGCATAAGCGGCGGCGGTGCGGAGCAGGTCGTTCTCTATGAGCGAGGCCATCCATTGGGAAACTCTGGGCCCCCACCAGATGGCGGCCACGAAGGCCGCCGCATAGGCGATCAGGGAAAGAACCTCTTTGATGAAGCCCCGCAACAGGCCCAGGAATGCCGACCCCCCCAGAATGGCCAGCACGATGTAGTCGAAACTGGTCACTTAGTGGAAATGAAACTGTTGTCATAGCCCAGGGCGCGCAGGCGCGTCTGGGCCGCCTGCGCCGCTTCGCGGGTGGGGAAAGGCCCTACCCGCAGCCGATGCGTGGCCTTGCCGCCCGAGGTGGCCGATTCGACGTAGGCGTTGGTGACGCCCGAGGCGGCCAGCTTGTCGCGGCGGCTTTGCGCATCTTTTTCGCTGGTGTAGGCGGCGATCTGCAGCACATAGCTGCCCTGCTGGGAGGCGGCAGGCGAGGAGGATGTGCCGGCCGCGGGCTTGCGGCCCTCGAGCAGCGCGATGGCCACCGAGCCGTCGTCGGTGCGCTCGTCGGGCTTGGAGGACGGCTTGGACTGCGCCTGCTCGGCCGGCTTGGGCTCGGGTTTGGCTTGCTCGGGTTTGGCTTGCTCGGGTTTGGCTTGCTCGGGTTTGGCTTGCTCGGGCTGAGGCTTGGGCGCTTGCTCCGGGGCCGGGGCCCGCGGAGCCGAAGCCGTGGGCTCGTCGGGAGCGACCGGCTCGGGGACGGGCAGCGCGGGCGTCTCGACGCTGGGGGCTTCGCCGCCCTGCCCGGCCTGCGGTTCGATGCCGGGCTGGCCGGCCGCCACGCTGGGCTCGGGAACGGGAGGCACGGCGGGCACGACGACGGGCGTCTCGGGCTGCTGCTCGGATTCGGTGTTGACCAGCATCGGCACCACGATGACGGCCGCCACGACCAGCGCCAGGGCGCCGATGAGGCGCTGGCGGGCGCGGCCGCGCAGATCGTCCATCTGTGCCTCGCTGGCCATGGAGCCGCGGCCGCCGGAGCGCCGGCCCGCGCCTGCCGGGGAGTCTTTACGAGAGAACAGTCCCATATGGAAACCTTTGTTGGCCAGACGGCGGCCCTGAGGCGCCCCGGCTATGACTAGACCTTGCGTCCAAGCTCTGCGAGCACGGGTCCGACCGTGGAAAACGAGCCGAACACAAGAATTCTATCATTCTCGTCGGCTTGCTTGCGGGCTTGCGCAAATGCTTGAACCGGATTATCAAAACTTGACACAGTTGTTTCTTCGGCCTGCCCCGACGGCAGGGCCTGCCGCACGGCCGCGGCCAGCTCTTCGCCGCTGGCGCCGCGCGGCCCTTCCAGGCTTGCGCAGTACCAGTGGTCCACCCGCGATGCCAGCTTGCCCACCACTTGGACGATGTCCTTGTCCTTGTACATGCCCACCACCGCGTGCGTGTAGGGATAGAAGGCCATGCTGTCCAGGTTCTGCGCCAGCGCGGCCGCCGCATGCGGATTGTGCGCCACGTCCAGCACAATGGCCGGTTTGCCGGGCAGTATCTGCAGGCGTCCCGGGAGCGCAACCTGGGCCAGTCCCACGCGCACCGCCTGCTGGGGCACCACCAGGGTATCGCGCAAGGCCTCCAGCGCGGCCAGCGCCGCGCTGGCGTTGAGCAACTGGTTGGCGCCTCGCAGGGCCGGATAGGCCAGGCCGCTGCGCCGCTGGTCGCGGCCGCCGTAGCTCCATTGCTGGCGGTCGCCGGAATAGTTGAAGTCCCTGCCGAACAGCCACAGGTCGGCGCCGATGTCCGCGGCGTGCCGCACCAGGGTTTCGGGCGGCACGGGGTCGGCGCAGATGGCGGGACGCCCCAGACGGAAAATATGGGCCTTTTCCCAACCTATCTTCTCGCGGCTGTCGCCCAGCCATTCGGTGTGGTCGATGTCGATGCTGGTGACGATGGCGCAGTCGGCGTCCACCAGGTTGACCGCGTCAAGGCGGCCGCCCAGGCCGACCTCCAGCACGGCCACGTCCACGCCGGCCTGGGCGAAGCACATCAGCGCCGCCAGCGTGGCGAACTCGAAGTAGCTCAGCGAGATGTCGCCCCTGCCGGCCTCTATGCGCCGGAACTGCGCGATGATCTGCTCGTCGGATGCGATTTCGCCGTTGACGCGGATGCGTTCATTGAAGTCGATGAGGTGGGGCGAGGTATACAGGCCGACGCGGTAGCCCGCCGCCAGCAGAATGGCCTCCAGCATGGCGCAGGTGGACCCTTTGCCATTGGTGCCGCCCACCGTGATCTTGACGAAAGGCAGCTCCAGTTCGAGCTGGCGCGCCACCTGCCGGATGCGGTCCAGGCCGAGTTCTATGGTCCTGGGGTGAAGAGACTCCAGGTGGCCGAGCCACTGGTCCAGGCTCGCGGTACTGCCTTGTTCGAAGAATGCCATGATGAATAGTGAGGGTTGGAACGCAAGCAGCCGGCGCCCTTGCGGACGCCGGCTTGCACGGCCGGGCGGCCAGGCCTACTTCCGGCGCGCCGGCGGCAGGTCGGTGCAGACGCCCTCGGCGGCCTCGGCGGCCATGCCGATGGACTCGCCCAGGGTGGGATGCGGATGGATGGTCTTGCCTATGTCCACCGCATCGGCGCCCATTTCGATGGCCAGCGCGATTTCGCCGATCAGGTCGCCCGCATGGGTGCCTACGATACCACCTCCGATGATGCGATGCGTCTTGGCGTCGAAAAGCAGCTTGGTGAAGCCTTCATCGCGGCCGTTGGCGATGGCGCGGCCCGACGCCGCCCACGGGAACAGCCCTTTTTCGACCTCGACGCCGTCGCGCCGGGCGTCTTCTTCGGTAAGCCCCACCCAGGCGACTTCAGGATCGGTATAGGCCACCGACGGGATGACCCGGGCATCGAAATAGCTTTTCTGGCCCGCGATGGCCTCGGCGGCCACATGGGCCTCGTGCACGGCCTTGTGCGCCAGCATGGGCTGGCCCACGATGTCGCCGATGGCGTAGATATGCGGCACATTGGTGCGCATCTGCCTGTCCACCGAGATGAAGCCGCGTTCGGAAACGGCCACCCCCGCCTTGCCGGCGTCGATGTTGTTGCCGTTGGGCACCCGGCCCACCGCCTGCAGCACCAGATCGTAGCGCTGCGGCTCGCCGGGCGCGTTGGCGCCCTCGAAGCTGACCCAGATGCCGTCGTCCTTGGCCTGCGCTCCCACCGTGCGGGTTTCCAGCATGATCCGGTCGAAGCGCCTGGCGTTCATTTTTTCCCAGACCTTGACCAGATCGCGGTCGGCGCCCTGCATCAGGCCGGTCTGCATCTCGACCACGTCCAGGCGCGCGCCCAGCGCCGAATACACCGTGCCCATTTCCAGGCCGATGATGCCGCCGCCGATGATGAGCATTTTCTGCGGGATGGAGGCGAGCTGCAGTGCGCCGGTCGAATCGACGATGCGCTTGTCCTGCGGCAGGAAAGGCAGCTTGACCGACTGGCTGCCCGCGGCGATGACGGCCGAGCCGAACTTGACGGTCTGCGCGGCGCCCTCGGCGGACGTCACCGAAAGATGATGCGGATCCAGGAAGCGCCCCACGCCGGTCAGCACCGTGACCTTGCGCATCTTGGCCATGCTGGCCAGGCCGCCCGTAAGCTTGCCCACGACGCGGTCTTTATAGCCGCGCAAGGCATCCAGGTCGATGGACGGCGCGCCGAAGGAAATGCCGTGCGCGGCCAGCGACTGCGCTTCCTCGGCCACGGCCGCCGTGTGCAGCAGCGCCTTGGAGGGGATGCAGCCCACGTTCAGGCACACGCCGCCCAGCGTGGCGTAGCGTTCGACCAATACGACCTTCAGGCCCAGGTCGGCGGCGCGGAAGGCGGCCGAATAGCCTCCGGGGCCGGCCCCCAGCACCAGGACGTCGCACTGCACGTCGGCCTGGCCGGAAAAGCTGCCGGGCGCCGGCGCGGCAACGGACGCCGGGGCGGCGCCCGGCGCGGGCGCGGAGGACCGCTGGCTGTCCTGTCCCGACTGGCCGCCCTGCTGCGCGGCCTTGTCCGGCGTGGCAGCCGCCCGCGGCGGGTCGGCCTTATCGGCGCCCGCAGAGGCCGCGGCCTCGTCGGCTTCTATCTGCACCACCGGATGGCCCTGCGCCACCTTGTCGCCCACCTTGACCAGGACGGCCTTCACCACCCCGCCCTTTTCGGCGGGGATTTCCATGGAGGCCTTGTCGGACTCCACCGTGATGAGGCTTTGCTCGGCCTTGATGGCATCGCCCACGGCGACCAGGACTTCGATGACATCCACGGCGTCGAAGTCGCCGATGTCCGGAACCTTCAGTTCAATCGTGCTCATGCGGGCCCCTATAGCGCGATGCGGCGGAAATCGGCCAGCAGACTGGCCAGATAGGCATTGAACCTGGCGGCGGCTGCGCCGTCGATGACGCGATGGTCATAGGACAGCGACAGCGGCAGCATCAGGCGCGGCTGGAAGGCCTTGCCGTCCCATATGGGCGCATAGGCCGAACGCGACACACCGAGAATGGCCACTTCGGGCGCGTTGATGATGGGCGTGAAGGATGTGCCGCCGATGCCGCCCAGCGACGAGATGGAGAAGCAGCCGCCCTGCATCTGCGAGGGTGACAGCTTGCCGTCGCGCGCCTGCTTGGCCAGGGCGGAGGTTTCGGCGGCAAGCTCGAAGACGCCTTTTTTGTCGGCGTCGCGGATCACGGGCACCACCAGGCCGTTGGGCGTGTCGGCGGCGAAGCCGATGTGGTAGTACTGCTTGTACACCAGGCTGTCGCCGTCCAGTGAGGCATTGAATTCGGGAAACTGCTTCAGCGCGGCCACCACCGCCTTGATTAGGAAGGCCAGCATGGTGACCTTGATGCCTTCTTTCTGCTTTTCCTGGTTGAGCGCGACGCGCAGCGCCTCCAGGTCGGTGATGTCGGCCTGGTCGTTGTTGGTGACGTGCGGAATCATCACCCAGTTGCGGTGCAGGTTGGCGCCGGAGATTTTCTTGATGCGCGAAAGCGGCTTGGCCTCGATCGGCCCGAACTTGGCGAAGTCGACCTTGGGCCAGTCCAGCACGGAAAGGCCGCCTGCGGACGCGCCGGCCGCCGGGCCGGCGGGCCCCGAGGCCAGCGCCTGCTTGACATAGCCGCGCACGTCGTCGGCCGTGATGCGGCCCTTGGCCCCCGTGCCCTGCACGCGCGTCAAGTCCACGCCCAATTCGCGCGCGAACTTGCGCACCGAGGGCGAGGCGTAAGGCAGCGCATGCCGGGGCGCATTGTCGCCATAGCCCTCGGTGGGCGACACGCGCGACACCGGTTCGGACGCCATGGGCGCCGGTTGCGCGGGGGCGGCCGGCGCAGCGGCTTCGGCGGCGGCGCCGGCTTGCGCCTTGGCCGGCGCCGCGGGCTGCGCCTGGTCGGCATCGTCCTGTGACGGGGCCGCGTCCAGCTGCAGGATTTCGGAGCCCTGCCCCACCTTGTCGCCCACCTTGACGTTGAGCGCCGTCACCACGCCCGAGTGCGACGAGGGGATTTCCATGGAGGCCTTGTCGGACTCCACCGTGATGAGACTTTGCTCGGCCTTGACCGTGTCGCCCACGGCGACCAGCACCTCGATGACCTCGACTTCTTTGAAGTCGCCGATGTCGGGCACCACCACGCGCACGGATTTCGCCGGCGAGGCGGCGGGCCTGGCCGCTTCGGACGCGGACTGGGCGGGCGCGGCGTCGGCCTTGGCCGGCTTGGCGTCGTCCGCCTGCGCCGGCGCCTTGGCCTTGGCGTCGCCGGCGTCCGCGTTGGCCTCAGCCGCCTCGAGCTCGAGGATGACCGAGCCTTCCCGGACCTTGTCGCCGACCTTGACCTTGACCGACCTGACCTTGCCCGCGCCGGGCGAGGGGATCTCCATGGAGGCTTTGTCCGATTCGACCGTGATGAGGCTTTGCTCGGGCTTGACCGTATCGCCTTCGCCCACCAGGACCTCAATGACATCGACCTCGCTGAAGTCGCCGATGTCCGGAACCTTGATCTCTACGAGATTGCTCATTGTCGTGTGTCTCCGGCTCAGGCGTGATGGGGATTGGCTTTGTTGACGTCGATGCCGTACTTCTCGATGGCCTCGCCCACCTTGCCGGCGGGCAGCGCGCCATCGTCAGCCAGCGCGCGCAGCGCGGCCAGGACCACGAAGTGGCGGTCGACCTCGAAGTGCTCGCGCAGCTTGTAGCGGAAATCGGAGCGGCCGAATCCGTCGGTGCCCAGCACCGAGAAACGGCGGTCCTTGGGCACGAAGGGACGGATCTGGTCGCCGAACAGCTTGACGTAGTCGGTGGACACCACGATGGGGCCGGCGGTCTGCTCCAGCTGCCGGGTGACGTAAGGCACGGGCGGCTGCTTGTCGTCCGGATGCAGCAGGCGGTGGCGCTCGCAGTCCAGGCCGTCGCGGCGCAGCTCGGTGAAGCTGGTGACGCTCCAGACGTCGGAGCCCACGCCCCAGTCGTTCTGCAGCAGTTCCTGAGCGGCCAGGACTTCGCGCAGTATGGTCCCCGAGCCCATCAGCTGCACGCGCAGCTTGTCCTTGGGCTTGCCGCTGGACTTCAGCTTGTACATGCCGCGGATGATGCCTTCCTCGTCGCCGGGGGTCAGGCCGGGATGGGCGTAGTTCTCGTTCATCACCGTGAGGTAATAGAACACGTTCTCCTGGTTCTCGACCATGCGGGTCAGGCCGTTCTGGATGATGACGGCCAGCTCGTGCGCATAGGTGGGGTCGTAGGACACGCAGTTGGGGATGAGCGACGCCATGATGTGGCTGTGGCCGTCCTCGTGCTGCAGGCCCTCGCCGTTGAGCGTGGTGCGCCCGGCCGTGCCGCCCAGCAGGAAGCCGCGCGCCTGCATGTCGCCGGCGGCCCAGGCCAGGTCGCCGATGCGCTGGAACCCGAACATCGAGTAATAGATGTAGAACGGGATCATGATGCGGTTGTTCGACGAATACGATGTGGCCGCCGCGATCCATGAACTGAAGGCGCCCGCCTCGTTGATGCCCTCTTGCAACAGCTGGCCGTCGGTCGCTTCGCGATAGTACATGACCTGGTCCTTGTCGACCGGGATGTATTTCTGGCCTTCGGGCGCGTAGATGCCGATCTGGCGGAACAGGCCCTCCATGCCGAAGGTGCGCGATTCATCGGCCAGGATGGGCACGACGCGCGGCCCAAGCGCCTTGTCGCGCAGGATCTGGTTCAGGATGCGCACGAAGCCTTGCGTAGTGGAGATTTCGCGGCCTTCGGCGGTGGGCTCCAGCACGGCCTTGAAGGCTTCCAGCGCCGGCGCCTTGAACTGCTCGTCCGACTTGGCGCGGCGCGCAGGCAGGTAGCCGCCCAGGGCCTTGCGGCGCTCGTGCAGGTATTTCATTTCGGGCGAGTCGTCGGCCGGCTTGAAGTACGGCAGCGATTCCAGCTTGTCGTCCGGGATGGGGATGTTGAAGCGGTCGCGGAACTCGCGCACGGAGTCCATGTCCAGCTTCTTTTGCTGGTGGGTGGGGTTCTTGGCCTGGCCCACATGGCCCATGCCGTAGCCCTTGATGGTCTTGGCCAGGATGACGGTCGGCTGGCCCTTGTGGCTGGAAGCCGCCTCGAAGGCCGCATACACCTTGTTGGGGTCATGGCCGCCGCGGTTCAGGCGCCAGATGGCCTCGTCGCTCATGCGGCTGACCATTTCGAGCAGCTTGGGGTGCTTGCCGAAGAAGTGCTCGCGCACGAAGGCCCCGTCATGCGCCTTGTAGGCCTGGTATTCGCCGTCCACGGATTCTTCCATGACGCGGCGCAGGATGCCTTCTTTGTCGCTGGCCAGCAGGGGGTCCCAGTAGCCGCCCCAGATCAGCTTGATGACGTTCCAGCCGCTGCCGCGGAAGTCGCCCTCGAGTTCCTGGATGATTTTGCCATTGCCGCGCACGGGGCCGTCCAGGCGCTGCAGGTTGCAGTTGATGACGAAGATCAGGTTGTCGAGCTTCTCGCGCGCGGCCAGGCTGATGGCGCCCAGGGATTCGGGCTCGTCCATTTCGCCGTCGCCGCAGAACACCCATACTTTGCGCTTGCTGGTGTCGGCGATGCCGCGCGCATGCAGGTATTTCAGGAAGCGGGCCTGATAGATGGCCATGATGGGCCCCAGGCCCATGGATACCGTGGGAAACTGCCAGAATTCCGGCATCAGCTTGGGATGGGGATAGGACGAAAGCCCCTTGCCGCCGACTTCCTGGCGGAAATGGTCGAGCTGTTCCTCGGTGAGGCGGCCTTCCAGGTAGGCGCGGCCGTACATGCCGGGGGACGTATGGCCCTGGAAATACACCAGGTCGCCGCCGTGGTCTTCGGATTCGGCGTGCCAGAAGTGGTTCTGCCCGCAGCCTATCATGGTGGCCAGCGAGGCGAAGGACGCGATGTGGCCGCCCAGATCGCCGCCGTCGGCGGGATGATGCTTGTTGGCCTTGACCACCATCGCCATGGCGTTCCAGCGGATGTATGAGCGGATGCGCTCTTCGAGCTGCAGATTGCCCGGATGCGCCGGCTCCAGGCCCGGCGGGATGGTGTTGACGTAGGCAGTATTGGCCGAGAACGGGATGTTCGCGCCCGAGCGGCGCGCCAGGTCGATGAGGCGTTCGAGCAAGTAATGGGCGCGTTCCGGACCTTCCCTGTCCAGTACGGCTTCAAGTGCTTCGAGCCATTCCCGGGCTTCGAGGTCGTCGTCGGCGGCTGTCGCCAGGGCGCCGGCTTGGTCGAGAGAGGACATTGAATGTCTCCTGTTTTGATTTGCGGAGTTCGAACACCAACAGCGCAAGGCCGCTGTATTACGTTATAACCCCTTGCACGAAGGGCAGGGGCGCGCCTGGCGAGCTTCGCCGGCGGATACCCTCATTCTAGGTAAAGACTCTGGCCTTGAGCAAGCAAAATTTCACTTTATGGCATCAGTTTTTATAATATGAAAAATTAGCAGAATGCTTCCAGATTAAAATAGCCGCGTTACCTGTTGGCGTATATATGGCCAGTCCGTCCAAAAAGTCTCTCATTCCCACCACATTTTACGACCAGGCCAACCGGGCCAGGCGCGGCCTCTATTGGCTGACGCCTGTGCTGGTGCTGGTGCTCTACCTGTGCGTGATGGGGGTGTTCATCTGGCTGCAGCGGCTGCAGAACGACAGCGTCATGTTCGTGACCATCGACCAAGAGGTCCGCCAGCAGCGCCTCATCATGCTGGTGGTGGCCCTGTCCTGCCTCATCGTGCTGTGCCTGCTGGCGCTGTGGCGCTACACGCGCTTTCGCACCCGCGCCGAAGCCGCGCTCATCGCCGAGACCGGCTTTCGCCGCGCCATGGAAAACTCCATGTCCACCGGCATGCGCGTGTTCGACATGCAGGGCCGCATCGCCTATGTCAATCCGGCCTTCTGCCGCATGATAGGCTGGAACGAGGCCGACCTTATCGGCCGCACCACGCCCTTCCCCTACTGGATACCGGGCCGCTACGCGCAGCACCAGGAAACCCTCGACCTGCTGCTGTCGGGGCGCACGCCCAGCAGCGGCCTGGAGGTCGAGGCCCAGCGGCGCGACGGCTCGCGCTTCACTGCCCGCATGTACGTGTCGCCCTTGCGCGATCCCAACGGCGAGCAGATCGGCTGGATGACCTCCATGACCGACATTACCGAACCCAAGCGCATCCGCGAGGCGCTGACCG
>Ga0180223_1000354_pt1 | contig 64366 bp, 58 predicted proteins | sample eDN5th30CKraftOP_FD_151337 | JGI IMG/M metagenome (GOLD analysis project Ga0180223, IMG submission 151337) | Enriched Organic Plus compost microbial communities from Emeryville, California, USA - eDNA 5th pass 30_C Kraft OP (version 2) (version 2) ... | reverse complement strand
GCCAGGAGCTGGCCGAGCACTACCTGCTGCACAGCGACCTGCAGATCCAGGACATCGCCCAGTACCTGGGCTTCACCGAATCGCGCTCCTTCCACCGCAGCTTCAAGGGCTGGACCGGGGAGACGCCGGGGGAATACCGCCAGCGCCATCGGCCGGCGGCGGGGTGAGTAGATTCGCGGGCAAATACCGGGAGGCACGGCATGTCCCCTGTAGGAGCAACTGTCTTGCCGGCCGCGCCGGGGTGCTCTTCGTAGGATGGGTCGAGCTTGCGAAACCCATGCGTTGAGGCGCACCTCGGCGCAGCCGGCAAGACAGTTGCTCCTACGCCCGGGGGCGCCTGGTTCGGGCCTGCGTGGCGGGGAGTTCGCGAATGAAAAAATGCCGTTTCTCCCAGGCAGAGAAACGGCATTCTTTTCTTAAGTGAAAAGCTCTACGGCATCTGCCGGGCTTTTCACATCACGCGAAGGCTCAAGCCTTGACGCGGGACTTGTACTCGCCGGTGCGGGTATCGATCTCGATGGAGTCGCCGATTTCGCAGAACGCGGAAACCTGCAGCTCGGCACCGTTCTTCAGGCGGGCGGTCTTCATGACCTTGCCGGAAGTGTCGCCACGGACGGCCGGCTCGGTGTAGACGATTTCACGGACGATGGTGGTCGGCAGTTCGACGGAGATCACCTTGTCGTTGTAGAAAACCGCTTCGCAGACGTCGGTCATGCCGTCTTCGATGAAGGTCAGCACGCCTTCCAGGTCGCCCTTCTCGATCTCGTACTGGTTGAACTCGTTGTCCATGAAGACGTACAGCGGGTCCGCGAAGTAGGAGTAGGTCACTTCCTTGCGGTCGAGGATGATCGGTTCCAGCTTGTCATCGGCCTTGAACACGGTCTCGGTGCCGGCGCCGGTCAGCAGGTTCTTCAGCTTCATCTTGACGACGGCGCTGTTACGGCCGGACTTGTTGAACTCGGCCTTCTGGATGACCCAGGGGGCGCCGTTGATGTTGGCAACCTGGCCTGCGCGGAACTCTTGAGCGGTTTTCATACGAATATCCGATTTGGATTGGAGACAAAAAACAGGGGACGTATCATAGCCAATTTGTATAAAAACGCACCAGCCCCGCGGCGAGATCCGGCTGTGCGGCATGCTTTTCGCTCCAGCGCAGCGCCCATTCCCGCCAGGCTCCGGCTCGTTGCTGCAGCGCCGTCCAGGCCGTCGCCGCATTGCCAAGGCCGTTCCAGGCGTGCCAATAGGCCAACAGGGCAGCCCTGAGTCCCGGCTCCATGCCTTCACTGTATAGAGAGAGGAAGGCGTCCAGCTTCTCCAGGTGCACGCCCTCCTCCTGCTCGTAGATGTGCCAGACGAATGGCCGCCCCGCCCAGAGCGCCCGGACGAAGGAATCCTCGCCGCGCACCGCGTTGAGGTCGCAGCTCCACAGCAGCAGGTCGTAGTCCTCCTGGCGGACGAACGGCAATACCTGCAGGCGCAGGTTGCCGCGCCGATGGCGGTCGCCCGGCGCCAGCCCCGGCAGGCCCAGCCAGTCGGCGACATCACCCAGCACGCGCCCTTCCGGCACCAGCAGCAGCGTCGGCTGCGCGTCTTGCGCCAGCGCGTCCAGCCAGGGCGCCAGCGCCGGGTTCTCGTAGGCGAACAGGGAAATCAGACGCTCCCTACCCTCCACTTCCACGCCAAGAGAGGCCAGGAATGCCCGGCGGCTGGCGTCGTCCGCCTGGAAGGCCCGGCGCCGCTCAAGCAGCCCCGCCTCCCGCAGCAGACCGCCGACGCCCGGCTGCACCCCGGGGAAATAGAAGTATTTCTGCAGACCGTTGGCCTGCAGCGAAGGCAGGCCGTGGCAGGCAGCCACCCAGTCCTCGGCGCTGAGGTATTCCAGGTTCAGCCACAGCGGCGCCACGGCGCGCTCGCGCATGGCCTCCACGTAAGCCGGCGGCAATGGGCAGGCGAATGCCTCGATGACCACGTCGGCGGCCGGCGTGTCTTCCCACTGCGCAGGCCAGTGGCGGACTTCGACGCCCGCCTGGCGTTGATTGGGCAACGCCGGATCGGCCCCGGGGCACAGCCGCGCGAAGGCATTCAGGTCGTCCACCCACAGGCGCACCGCCTGGCCGTGCTCGCCGGCGAGCTGGCGGGCCAGGCGCCAGGTCACGCCGATGTCGCCATAGTTGTCCACCACGCAGCAGAAGATGTCCCAGCTCGCCATCGCACTCGCCTTTCGAAGGAAGCCGCCAGTTTAGCAAGGCGGGCCGCCCCGTTTTCCCCTCGACGTCCTTAAGCCGATGAATCCGTTGAAAAAACATTTGCCTTTCGGAAAACCTTTGAGTAAAGTGCGCGCCTCGACAGACACAGCGCTGTCGAAACCCTGGTGAGGTGTCCGAGCGGTTGAAGGAGCACGCCTGGAAAGTGTGTATACGGGAAACCGTATCGAGGGTTCGAATCCCTCCCTCACCGCCAGATCAAAAAGCCCGGCTGACTGATGAAGTTAGCCGGGCTTTTTCGTTCCAGCGCGTTGCACTCGCAATGCACCCTTGCAATTGGCGACACAGTTAGTCGCCATTAGTTCCCAGCAGACTTTCGTCCTATCGCGTTTTAGCATTACTTCGGACGTCTATACTCGGATATTCCGCCCTCGCCTCGGCTCCTCCCAACAGCCCCGCTGTAGGGCAGTCGCGGACACTTGCACATTTTTTGCACAACTACCGGGCAATTAAGAGTTCAAGCAGGCCTGGCATGAAAAAAAAGTGCCGTACTTGCGCTTGGTCAGTTTACTTACTACAAGTAATGAGTACTATGTAGTCCGGCTAATTTCCCAGTCCCATGGGGAATTGCTTTAATGGAAATGTCCACCTTAAGGGGAACACGATGAACAACGTTCTGAAATTCTCTGCTCTGGCTCTGGCTGCTGTTCTGGCCACCGGTTGCAGCAGCCACTCGAAAGAAACCGAAGCCCGTCTGACCGCTACTGAAGACGCCGCTGCCCGTGCCCAAGCCCGCGCTGACGAAGCCTATCGTCACGCTGACGAAGCTCTGGCCGCTGCTCAGAAAGCCCAGCAGACTGCTGACGAGGCTAACGAGCGCGCTCTGCGTATGCTGGACAAAGCCAGCCGCAAGTAATAGATCCTCGGATCTGTTCGAAAAGCCGACCTCTCGAGGTCGGCTTTTTTATTGCCCGGACTTTCTCCCGGGCAATGAAAAGCCCGCGGACCTTGCGGTCGGCGGGCTCGGCACAACGGCGCAGGCGTCAGGGCATCTGCACGGTGGTGTTCTCGCTGGCAGCCACCGAGGAACCGGGCTGCTGCGGCATGGCGATGGCCACCGGCAGGCCGTCTTCGGCCGCCACCACTTCGCGCACCACGTTCCAGTCCATCTGCATCTGGTTGGCGATGTCTTCGCGCTTGAGCAGCGCGTTGATCACCGCGGTGTGCTTGTCCACGACCGAGGGGTTGCCGTGGTCGTCGATCGGCGTATGGGCCTCGAGGTAGATCTTGCCTTCGCTGCGGCCGAACTTGTACGGCTCGTTGATGATGCGCACCGAAGTGCCCACCGGCACCATCGGGAACAGCTCGGTCACGTCGCCGTTGTACATGCGGAAGCAACCGTGGCTGGTGCGGGTGCCGATGCCGAACTTCTTGTTCGAGCCGTGGATCAGGTAGCCGGGAACGCCCAGGGACATCTTGAACGGGCCCAGCGGGTTGTCCGGCCCCGGCGGCACCACGGTCGGCAGCGGGTCGCCGTCGGCGGCGTGCTCGGCGCGGATCGACGCCGGCGGGTACCAGGCCGGGTCCTTGGTCTTGGCGACGATGCTGGTGTGGGCGATGGGCGAGCCCCAGCCCTCGCGGCCGATACCCAGCGGGTAGGTGTAGACCACGTTCTTGCCTTTGGGGAAGTAGTACAGGCGGTACTCGGCGATGTTGATCACGATGCCTTCGCGCGGGCCCGGCGGCAGGATGAAGCGCGTCGGGATGATGACCTCGGTGCCCACGCCGGGCAGCCAGGCGTCGACACCCGGGTTGGCGGCGAGCATTTCCTGGTAGCCCAGGTCATAGGTCTGGCCGAGGTCGGCGAAGGTGTCTTCGTACTTGGCCTTGATGACCTGCACCTGGCCGACGATATCCTCGCCGGGCGCCGGCAGCGGCAGCTCGAGGGCGGAAACGGGGCCGGCCGAGAGCAGCGCGGCAAAAGACAGCGAGCAGGCGGCGATAACACGCGACAACATCCGGAGATCCTTGGCGAGAGCACAGTTGACAGAGGGGGCGGTAGTGTACCACTCAGACCCTATTTTCCGGGAGAGTTCACAATACCCAGGAAAATCGTTGCCCGCGTTTTTCCTGTTCCAGGCGTTTCAGGCATTCCGGGCACAGCCGCCGGTCGCGCAGCTGCGGCCGCCGGGCCTCGCGCCAGAGCGGTTGCGCCGGCAGCAGGCCGCCGCAGAGAGTGCGGTCCGCGGGGGAGCCGAGCTCCAGCTGCCGGGCGACGAGATGCACGCGCACCTCGCGGCAGGCGAACAGATCGAGCTGGGAATCGGGTTCGATCAGCTGGTAGGCGAAGAGGGTCCAGGCGGGGCGGGACATGGCGGCTCCTGAAGGGTGCGCAAACATAGCGGAAAGCCCCCGCGCGGGGAAGCCTTCCGACAGCCCGGCGATCAGAGCAGCGGCTTGAGCTGCGGCCAGACGTTGTCCAGCAGGCGCGGCTGCGCGGCCACGGCCGGATGGATGCCGTCGGCCTGCATCATCTGCGGCACGCCGCCCACGCCGTCGAGGAAGAACGGCACCAGCGGCACCCCGCCCTGCTCGGCGACCTGCTGGAACACCCGGGCGAAAGCCCGGGTATAGCGTTCACCATAGTTGGGCGGCAGGCGCATGCCCAGCAGCAGCACCTTGGCGCCGGCCTGGCGCGAGGCCGCCACCATCGAAGCAAGATTCTGTTGCAATTGCTGCGGCGCCTGCCCGCGCAGGCCGTCGTTGCCGCCCAGTTCGATCACCACGACGCTGGGTTTCTCCCCGGAAAGCAGCGCCGGCAGGCGCGCCAGGCCACCGGCGCTGGTGTCGCCGCTGACCGAGGCGTTGACCACCCGGTAGTCGAACCCCTCGTCCTTCAGCCGCTGCTCCAGCAGGCTGACCCAGCCGCGGCCGGTATCCACTCCCAAACCGGCGCTGATACTATCGCCGACGACCAGCAGCGTCTGCGCCGCGGCTTGCTGGGCGACCAGCAGCAACGCCAGGCAGACGCTCGATAGCCATGCACGCATCGGACCCTCCATGAGCGAAAGCATTCTCACCGCGCGCAACCTTAGCAAGGTCGTTCCCAGCGCGGAAGGCGAGCTGACCATCCTCCACGACCTCTCCCTGGCCCTGCAGCGCGGCGACAGCCTGGCCATCGTCGGCAGTTCCGGCTCCGGCAAGTCCACCCTGCTCGGCCTGCTGGCCGGGCTCGACGAGCCCAGCGGCGGCAGCGTGGAACTGGCCGGGCACCACCTGGGCGAGCTCGACGAGGACCAGCGCGCGCGGGTGCGCGCCGCCCACGTCGGCTTCGTCTTCCAGTCGTTCCAGCTGCTCGACAGCCTCGACGCCCTGGAAAACGTCATGCTACCCCTGGAGCTGGAGGGCCGCAGCGACGCCCGCGAGCGCGCCCGCACCCTGCTCGAGCGCGTCGGCCTGGGCCAGCGCCTGACCCACTACCCGCGCCAGCTCTCCGGCGGCGAGCAGCAGCGCGTCGCCATCGCCCGCGCCTTCGCCGCCGAACCCGACGTGCTGTTCGCCGACGAGCCCACCGGCAACCTCGACAGCACCACCGGCGAGCGCATCAGCGACCTGCTCTTCGAGCTCAACCGCGAGCGCCGCACCACCCTGGTCCTGGTCACCCACGACGAGCGCCTGGCGCACCGCTGCCAGCGGCAGATCCGCCTGGAAAGCGGCCACCTGATCGACCACGCGGAGCCCTGAGCCGATGAAGTCGCTGCCGCTGTCGCGCCTGTTCGGCCTGGCCCTGCGCCAATTGCTGCGCGAGTGGAGCAGCGGCGAGCTGCGCGTGCTGTTCTTCGCCCTGCTGGTGGCGGTGGCCGCCAGCTCCGCCATCGGCTACTTCAGCGCACGGCTGAACGGCGCCATGCTGGTGCGCGCCTCGGAATTCCTCGGCGCCGACCTGGTCCTCAGCGGCACCCAGCCGGCCGCGCCGGAGCAGATCGACAGCGGCAAGCGCCTGGGCCTGAAGCACGCCTATAGCGTCGAGTTCTCCAGCGTCATCGCCACCGACCAGGGCATCCAGCTCAGTAGCGTCAAGGCGGTGGACGACAGCTACCCGCTGCGCGGCGAGCTGAAGAGCGCGGCCGCGCCCCTGGAGCCGGAACGCGCCGGCGGCCGGCCGCAACCCGGCGAGGTCTGGGTGGAGACGCGGCTGCTCACCAGCCTCGACCTGAAGATCGGCGACAGCATCGAGATCGGCCGCCAGGACCTGCGCATCGCCCGCGTGCTGACCTACGAACCGGACCGCGCCGGCGACTTCTACAGCCTCACCCCGCGGGTCATGATGAACCTGCACGACCTGGAGGCCACCGGCGTGGTCCAGCCCGGCAGCCGGGTGCGCTACCGCGACCTCTGGGAAGGCGACGGCGAGGCCCTGCAGGCCTACCGCCGCGAGGTGGAGCCGGGGCTTGCGGCGAACCAGCGGCTGCTCGACGCCCACCACGGCAACCGCCAGATCGGCGACGCCCTGGAGCGCGCCGAGCGCTACCTGAACCTGGCCAGCCTGGCGGCCATCCTCCTCGCCGGCGTGGCGGTGGCGCTCTCGGCCAACCGCTTCGCCGCCCGCCGCTTCGACGCCAGCGCCCTGCTCCGCTGCCTGGGCCTGACGCGCCGCGAAGCGCTGCTGCTCTATGGCCTGCAGCTGTTCAGCCTGGGCCTGGCCGCCAGCCTGCTCGGCGCGCTGCTCGGCTACCTGGCGCAGCTCGGCCTGGTGACTCTGCTGGGCGACCTGCTGCCGCCGCAGATTCCGCCGGCCGGGCCGGTGCCGGCGCTGGCCGGCGTGGCCACCGGCCTGGTCGCCCTCGCCGGTTTCGCCCTGCCGCCGCTGGCCGCCCTGGGCCGGGTGCCGCCGCTGCGGGTGCTGCGCAGCGACCTGCTGCCGGTGCCCATGCGTAGTTGGCTGGCCTACGGCTGCGCGCTGCTGGCGCTGGGCCTGATCATGTGGCGGCTGAGCCTGGACCTGCGCCTGACCCTGGCCCTGCTGGGCGGCGGTGTGGTCGCCGCGGCCATCCTCGGCGCCCTGCTGCTGCTCGCCCTGAACGGCCTGCGCCGCCTGCTGTCGCGCGCCAGCCTGCCCTGGCGCCTGGGCCTGGGCCAGTTGCTGCGCCACCCGCTGGCCGCCGCCGGGCAGAGCCTGGCCTTCGGCCTGATCCTGCTGGCCATGGCGCTGATCGCCCTGCTGCGCGGCGAACTGCTGGACACCTGGCACGCCCAGTTGCCGGCCAACGCGCCCAACTATTTCGCCCTGAACATCCTGCCGGCGGAAAAGGACGCCTTCGAAGCCCGCGTGCGCCAGGTCTCGCCCAACGCCGAAGGGCTGTTCCCCATGGTCCCCGGCCGCCTGGTCGCGGTGAACGGCCAGCCGGTGCAGGCGCTCAGCGAAGACGTACGCAGCGAGCGCGCCCTGCAGCGCGACCTCGGCCTGACCTGGTCGCAGAAGCTGCCCGCCGGCAACCAGTTGGTGGCCGGGCGCTGGTGGGGCAATGCGCTAGCCGGCGAACTGCCCGGCGTCTCGGTGGAGGAAAAGCTCGCCGGCAACCTCGGCATCAAGCTCGGCGACCGCCTGAGCTTCAACGTCGCCGGGCAGACCCGCGAGGTGCAGGTGCAGAGCCTGCGCTCGGTGAAGTGGGACAACTTCCAGCCGAACTTCTTCATGGTCTTCCAGCCCGGCACCCTCGCCGACCTGCCGGTGACCTACCTGACCAGCTTCTACCTGCCCGGCAGCGACCAGCGCAGCGCCATCGAGCTGGCCCGCGCCTTCCCCACCGTCACCCTGCTGCCGGTGGACGTGCTGCTGGCGCAGCTGCGCAGCATCCTCGACCAAGTCACCCTGGCGGTGGAATACGTGCTGGTGTTCGTCCTCGCCGCCGGCTTCGTAGTGCTCTTCGCCGGACTGCAGGCGACCCTCGACGAGCGCCTGCGCCAGGGCGCCCTGCTGCGCGCCCTGGGCGCCGAGCGCGAGCTGCTGCAACGCACCCGGCGCAGCGAGTTCGCCCTGCTCGGCACGGTCAGCGGCGTGCTGGCGGCCCTGGGCTGCGAGTTGATCAGCTACCTGCTCTACAGCCTGGTGTTCCAGCTGCCCTGGCATCCGCACCCCTGGCTGCTCGGCCTGCCGCTGCTGGGCGCGTTGCTGGTGGGCGGCGCCGGGCTGTTCGGCACGCGCCGGGCGCTGACCCTGAGCCCGCTGCGCCTGCTCCGCGAAGGCTGATAGACTTCCTGGCCTGCCCAGCCACAGCCGGAACCCCATGAGCCGCTATCGCCCGCCGCGCACCGCCGGAACCCCGTTGATCACCCCCGAAGGCGAGGCGCGCCTGCGCGCCGAACTGCACGAACTGTGGAACGTGCGCCGCCCCCAGGTGACCCAGGCGGTGAGCGAGGCGGCCGCGCTCGGCGACCGCTCGGAGAACGCCGAGTACATCTACGGCAAGAAGATGCTGCGCGAGATCGACAGCCGCGTGCGCTTCCTGCGCAAGCGCCTGGAGAACCTCAAGGTGGTGCGCGACCGTCCGGGCGACCCGAACAAGGTCTACTTCGGCGCCTGGGTGACGCTGGAGGACGAGGACGGCGAACAGGCCCGCTACCGCATCGTCGGCCCGGACGAACTGGACCTGCGCAGCAACCAGATCAGCATCGACTCGCCCCTGGCCCGCGCCCTGGTGGGCAAGGAACTGGACGCCGAAGTAGTGGTGCGCACACCGGCGGGCGAGAAGCTCTGGTTCGTGGTCGAGATCGACTATCCCTGAGCGCTGCCCCGCGGTGCAATCGCTGACAAGGCCCCCTCCTACGGTCCCAGGAAGCACGGCTTTTCGTAGGATGGCGTTGAGCGAAGCGATACCCATCAGCGCAACCGCATGGGTTTCGCAAGCTCAACCCATCCTACGAAGAGCACCTCGGCGCAAGACAGTTGCTCCTACGGGGGGAGGAATACCGTGCAACCTGTAGCGGGCCCTGCCCGCGAATCGCGCGCAGGGCGCGCTCCTACAGGGGAATGGCATCGGCGCACGGGCTTTCCCCTCACCCCAGCCCTCTCCCGGAGGGAGAGGGAGCTAGTCCGTGCCGAGAGAGGGCCTGGTTTCAGCCGGCGATCCCTGTGCTAGCCGGCTAACGCCGAAACACCAATACACTCCGAACGGTCCCCTCCCGGAGGGAGAGGGAGCTAGGCCGTGCCGAGAGGAGGCCTGGTTTCAGCCGGCGATCCCTGTGCTAGCCGGCTAACGCCGAAACACCAACGCACTCCGAACGGTCCCCTCTCCCTCCGGGAGAGGGTTAGGGTGAGGGGGCCGCAGGCCTGCCCGCGATTTCGCGCGCAGGGCGCGCTCCTACATGGGAATGGCGCGGGCGGGGCAGCGTAGGAGCGGATCTCATCCGCGAATCGCGCCAGTGGTTCCGGCTATCGCGGACAAGGTCCGCTACGGGGGAATGCCGTGCAACCTGTAGGAGCGGACTTTCCCCTCACCCCAGCCCTCCCCCGGAGGGAGAGGGAGCCAGGCCGTGCCGAGAGAAGGCCGGGTTTCAGCCGGCGATCCCTGTGCCGGCTAACGCCGAAACACCAACGCACTCCGAACGGTCCCCTCTCCCTCCGGGAGAGGGTTAGGGTGAGGGGGCCGCAGGCCTGCCCGCGATTTCGCGCGCAAGGCGCGCTCCTACATGGGAATGGCGCGGGCGGGGCAGCGTAGGAGCGGATCTCATCCGCGAATCGCGCCAGTGGTTCCGGCTATCGCCCCCTCAGAACACCGGCGGCCGGCGGGTGATCAGCCCCTGGCGGGCGACGCGGGTCAGCTCGTGGACCAGCGGCTGCAGTTCCTCGGCGCGCGGCGACTGGATCACGGCGAAGTCGAAATGGTCGCGGGGGAAGCGGGCGATTTCCGCGAGGTCGGCGGCGAACTGGATAAGGAAAGTGCGCGAGCCCTGCCAGCGCTTCGGCCAGCCTTCGAGGTAGCGAACCAGGGTGGGCTGATGGTGGCCGCACAGGAGGATGCGCGGGTTGCGCCGCAGCAGGCCGGTGGTGATGGGGGCCAGACGCACCTGGGGATTGGGACAGGTCATGGTGTCATGTCTCCGCCTCTGGGGTCCTGCTGGACGCGGCGAGAGGCACACCGAACCAGCGCTTTAGCGGTATTTCGATGCCCCTGAGGCATCAGCGCCCCGCAAGTTGCTACTTAAATCGGCGCTGTGCGGCATCCTAGAGAAGCCCCGGCGATACTGTCAAGGCGACTTCCGGCCGACGAGAGAGCCCCGATGAGCACCCCACCCCTGCGCCTGTTCTTCGCCCTGCCCTGCCCGGAGGAAATCCGCGCGCCCCTGGCCGCCTGGCGCGACGGCCTGGTCATCGACGGCCAGCCGGTGGCGGCGGCCAACCTGCACCTCACCCTGGCCTTCCTCGGCTCGGTGCCACGCGCCCGCAAGGCCGAGCTGCTGGCCTTGGGCGCAAGCCTGCCGCGCACGCCCTTCGAACTGCTGCTGGACCGCGTGGAACGCTGGCGCAACGGCATCCTGCACCTGGCGCCGACGACCATCCCACCGGCGCTGCCCAGCCTGGTCCAGGCCCTGCAAGATGCCCTGCTGGTCAGCGGCTTCGAGATCGAGCGGCGGCCCTTCCGCCCGCACCTGACCCTGGCCCGTCACTGCCGCCATGCACCCGATGCCGAGGCGCAATTCGCCTGGCCGGCCCGCGAGCTGGTGCTGTACAGCTCGGAAAACGGTCCCCACGGCGTACATTACCGGGCCATCGGCCGCTGGCCCCTGGACGGCGAACGGCCGCTCAGCGATTGAGCGCCGCCCACGCCTCGGCGTAATCGAGGAAGCGGCGTAGCCCCTGGGTCGGGTACTTGTCCACGTGCAGCGCGCGAAAGAAGGTGCGCCGCAGCGGCCCCAGGGGATTGTCCAGGGCGACCAGCTCGCCGCTGGCCAGCTCGTCGGCCACCACCCGCCGCGACAGGCAGCTGATGCCGGCCCCGCTGGCCACCAGGTGCTTGATCGCCTCGGCGTTGCTCACCTCCAGCGGCGCCGCCAGGCTGCCCAGGCGCGGCAGCACCTGCTGCTCGAAGGTCACCCGGGTGCCGGAGCCGGCCTCGCGGAGGATCCAGCGTGTCGCCGCCAACTGTTCGAAGGTCACCTGCGCCGCCCGCGCCAGCGGATGCTCGGGCGCCGCGACCAGCAACAGCTCGTCCTCGATCCACGGCAACAATTGCACCTGCGGATGCTGGATGGGCGACTCGATGTAGGCCACGTCCAGGCGGAACTCGCAGAGCGCGGCCAGGATCTCGCGGCTGTTGGCCACCTGCAGTTGCAGGCGGCTGTCCGGCAGTTCGGCGAGGAACCCGGCCATCACCCGCGGCAGCAGGTAGCCGCCGATGCTGCGGCTGGCGCCCAGGGCCAGTTGCACCGGCGCGTGCTGGAACAGCGTCTCCAGCTCGGCGCCCTGGGCCAGCAGGGCGCAGGCCCGGGGATACAGGGCGCGGCCGTTGTCGTTGAGCGCCAGGCGCTTGCCGCTGCGGTCGAACAGGCGCGTCTGCAGGGTGCGCTCCAGCTCCTGCAACGCCTGGCTGGCCGCCGATTGCGAAAGCGCGATGGCGGCCGCCGCCTGGGTCACGTTGCCGTGCTCGGCGATGGCGGTGAAGGTGGCGAGCTGGCGCAGGGTGATTCGCGGGGCCATATCGATAAAACCGTTTGATCCAATAAGAACAATCCGTTTTTACACTAAGCACCCGCCGCGCACCATGGCAGCACCTTACACAAGGAGCCCGTCATGCTTACCCGCCTGCGCCGCACGCCCTACCTGGTCCCCGGCGCCCTGCTCTGCCTGCTGATCGCCGGCGCCGCCAACCTGCTGGTGCGCATCCCCGCCATCAGTCACCTCGGCCTGGGCAGCCTGACCCTGGCCATCCTCCTCGGCCTGCTGCTGGGCAACCTCGGCCTGGACCGCTTCGGCGGCCTGCGCCCCGGCGTCGAGCTGTCGCGCCAGCGACTGCTGCGCCTGGGCGTGGTGCTCTACGGCCTGCGCCTGACCTTCCAGGACATCGCCGCCCTCGGCCCGGCGGCGCTGGTGATCGATGTGCTGATGGTCGCCAGCACCCTGCTGGTCGCCGGCTGGGTCGGCGTGCGCTGGCTCAAGCTGCCGCGCGAGAGCGCCCTGCTGATCGGTGCCGGCAGCGCCATCTGCGGCGCCGCCGCGGTCATGGCGAGCAGCCCGGTGCTGCGCGCCCGCGCCGAGCACACCGCCGTGGCGGTGGCCACCGTGGTGCTGTTCGGCACCCTGGCCATGCTCCTGCACCCGCTGCTGTTCGCCCACCTGCCGCACCTGTTCGGCAGCGCCAAGGCCTTCGGCATCTTCAGCGGCTCGACCATCCACGAGGTGGCCCAGGTGGTCGCCGCCGGCCGCGCCATGGACCCGGCCGCCGCCGACGCCGCGCTGATCAGCAAGATGCTCCGCGTCCTGCTGCTGGCCCCGGCGCTGCTCTGCCTGGGGCGCTTCGCCGCCAGCGAGGAAGCGGCCGGCGAAGGCAAGCGCCGCCTGCACATCCCCGGCTTCGCCGTGGCCTTCCTGCTGGTCACCGGCCTGCGCTCGCTGGGCCTGGTGCCGGAAGCCTGGCTGGCGCCGCTGCAGCAGCTGGACGACGTGCTGCTGGGCATGGCCATGGCCGCCCTGGGCCTGGCCACCCGCCTCGGCGACCTGCGCCGCGAAGGCCCCAAACCGCTGCTGCTGGGCGCCGGGCTGTTCATCTTCCTGCTGGTGGGCGGCGGCCTGATCAACAGCGGCGTGCAGCACCTGCTGGGCTGAAGCACAATGAAAATAAAAAAGGCGGATGCCGGTGGGCATCCGCCTTTTTCATGGCCGCGGGGTCGCTCAGCTGGAGAGCTTGCGGTCCAGGGAGAAGGGACCGGCGCCGCTGATGAGCAGGGCCACGCTGATCATGATCAGGGTGAAGGCGTATTCGAAGCCGTTGTTGGTGATGAAGAAGCCGTTGGCGATGTGCACGCTGAACACGGCCACCAGCATGGCGACGATCAGCGGGATGCTGGCCAGGCGCACCAGCAGGCCGAGCACCAGGAACAGCCCGCCGAAGAACTCCGCGCTGCCCGCCAGGGTGGCCATCAGGTAACCGGGGGTCACGCCGAGGGATTCCAGCCACTGGGCCATGCCCGACAGGCCCGGGCCGCCGAACAGGCCGAAGAGCTTCTGCGAGCCGTGGGCCATAAAGGTCAGGCCGGTGGTGATGCGCAGCACGGCCAGGCCGACGCCGGCGTTGGTGGACAGAATGGATTTGACCAGAGCGTTCATGGTGCGTCCTTGTGCAGAGGAAAGGGTGAGGCAACCGTCGTTGCGTGAGAAGCAATATAGATCATTCAATCGATATAAAAAGCGCAAAAACACGCTAAAACATATCGGAAAGACCGATTACTTCTGGACGGAAGCTACCCGCTGCCGGGACTCCAACCCATCGCGCTCCCGCTGATAGGCAAGATAGTACTTGTTGACGCTGCTGACGTAGTTCACCACGCCCATGCCCACTTCCTGGGCCGCCACGCGCTCCACCTGGAAGAACCAGCGATCCGGGTTCAGGCCCTGGCGGCGGGCCTGGGCGCGCAGGCCCTGGACGCGCTCGGCGCCGATGTTGTAGGCAGCGAGGATGAAGCCCAGGCGCTCGTGTTCGTCCATGCGCGGACTGTTGAAGTAGCTGCGGCGCAGCATGGCCAGGTACTTGCTGGCGGCCTGCACGTTGTTCTCCTTGCCCTCCACCGAGCGCAGCCCGACGCTGCGCGCCGCCGCCGGGGTGACCTGCATCAGCCCGGTGGCGCCGGACGCGCCACGGGCGCCGGGGGTGAGGTTGGATTCCTTGTAGGCCACCGCGGCCAGGGCCAGCCAGTCGAGGCGGTACTGCTCGGCGAAGCGCTGCAGGGTCGGGCGCACCGCTTCGAGCTTCTTGCGGTCGCCCTTCTCCAGCGGGTTGCGCACCTGGTAGGCGTGGCGGTACAGGCGCTGGAAGTTGCCGTCCTGCTCCGCCGGGGCGTGGTAGTCCTTGAGGAAGCGGTCGACGCTGGCGTGCAGCATGGAGGCGTCGCGGCGCACGTACCAGGTCATGTTCCGCCGGTTGTCGAGCACCAGGTGGCGGTCGATGCGGATCTTCTTGAACACCTTGGCCCAGCGCTCGGCGATCGGCTGTTCCACCACGGTGCAGGGGTAGATGCCGGCCTGGACCATCTCCAGCACGTCTTCCACCGCCAGAGACGGGTCCACCCAGTCGATGCCGATAGGCGCCAGGCGGCGTTGCGCCAGGCGCTCGTTGACCTGCTGAATAGCCTCGCCGGCGGCGCTGCCGGGGGCCAGGGCGATGCGCTTGCCGGCCAGTTGCTCCAGGCGCGCATAGCGCTTGTTGCCCTGGCGCGAAACCAGCACCAGCGGCACATCCTGGCGCCACGGCAGGCTGGCGGCGACGTCCTGGCCGTCGCGGGCCACCAGCACCTCGCCGGGGGCGACCAGGTCGCCTTCGCCACGCAGCAGCGCGGCCAGCAACTGGTCCTTGGCCTTGGGAATGAACTTCAGGGTGAGCGGCTTGCGCCCGGGGGCGTTGTCGTTGAGGTATTGCTCGAAGGCGCGCAGGCGGTTGTACTCGACGCCGATGGGCTCGCCCTTGATCTCGCCGGAGCTGTTGCGGCTCTGGTTGACCAGCACGCGCAGCACGCCGCTGCTGCGGATGCTGGCCAGGTCGCGGGTGTCGGCGCTCTCGCGCTGCCAGTTGTCCGGCTGGCTGGTCAGGCGCGCGGCCGCCGGCTGCGGCAGCCATGCCAGCAAGCAGAGAGTGAGCAGCAGCAGTCGCGTCATCCAGGTCTCCAAGGATTGGTGATTCGCCGGCGGTCCTGAGAAACCGGCGTCCCTTACAAGTTCCCGGCCCCGAAAAAAGGGGCGCGAGCGTCTCACAAGCGGAGATCGATGCCAATCCAAAATTCCCGAAGCACTTTCACAAGTGCATTCAACAGGCTGTTTTTTAAGGCTTTCTTAAGAAAAAAGAAGATTCTGCTATGCTGCCCGCCCGAAGGGAAGAAACATGCAACTGATCGACATTGGCGTCAACCTCACTCATCCGACTTTCGCCAACCGGCTACAGGCGGTCATCGAGCAGGCCATCGGCGCCGGCGTGGTGCAGATGGTGCTGACCGGCACCAGCCTCGACGAGAGCGAAGCCGCCCTGCGCCTGTGCAGCGAATACGACGAAAGCGGCCAACGGCTGTTCTGCACCGCCGGCGTCCACCCGCACGATGCTTCGCAGTGGAACAGCGCCAGCGCCGCCACCCTGCGGGGCCTGCTGGCAGAAGACAGGGTACGCGCGGTCGGCGAGTGCGGCCTTGACTTCAATCGGGATTTCTCGCCGCGGCCGCAACAGGAAAAGGCCTTCGAGGAGCAGTTGGCCCTGGCCGTGGAGCTGCAGCGCCCGGTGTTCATCCACGAGCGCGACGCCGGCGAGCGCCTGCTGGCCATCCTCAAGGGCTTCCGCGACCAGCTGCCGGCCGCCGTGGTGCATTGTTTCACCGGCGAGCGGCGCACGCTATACAACTATCTCGATCTCGACCTGCACATCGGCATCACCGGCTGGATCTGCGACGAGCGCCGCGGCACCCACCTGCAGGAGCTGGTGCGGGAAATCCCCCGCGGCCGCCTGATGCTGGAGAGCGACGCCCCCTACCTGCTGCCGCGCAGCCTGCGGCCAAAGCCGAAGCACGGGCAGAACGAGCCGGCCTTCCTCCCCGAGGTGTTGCGCGTCACCGCCCTGCATCGCGGCGAGACGGAAGACGACCTGGCGGCCCATACCACGGCCTGCGCCCGGCGCTTCTTTGGCCTGTCGGAAATTGCCGAACAAGGCTGACGAATACCCCTCAAGAATGTCCGGAAAGCGACGCTAACCTGGGAGGCGAAGCTGTCTTGACCCTCATCAAGACAGACTTCTTCTCTTCAACGAGAATGAAGGCCAAAAGCCATCATTCCCACTACAAGAAGCATCCCCATGGGCGCCTGGATCCGCGATATCTCTCTGAAGTACAAGTTCTGGGCCGTGAACGCGGTCGCCTTCTTCACCACCTTGCTGCTCGTGCTGTTCGCCATGCACCAGGAGGTGGACGCACGCAACCAGGCCGCCCGCCAGAGCGCCGAGGCCCAGGCCCGGCTGCTGCAGAACTGGCCGGCCGGCACGGCGCTGCCCAGCGCCGACAACCTGCTGAGCTTCGCCAGCGGCAGCGCCCCGCAACTGCCGGGCGTGGACACCGGCGCGCTGGCTCGCGGCAACGGCTGGGTCGACCTGGGCGGCGCCTCCAGCCGCCTCGGCCCGCTGGCCGGCGCCTGGGTGCGGGATACCGGCGACGGCCAGCGCATCGCGGTGCTGGCCCCCGGGGCCGACCTCTGGCAGGTGTTCGGCGAGCGCGCCCTGGCTTACGCCGGCGCGGTGCTGGTGCTGATGATGGCCCTGCTGGCCGCCTCGCAGTTGCTGATCCGCTTCATCCTCACCCACCTGCTGAAGCTGCGCGATGTGATGCAGCACGTGGAGCGCAGCGGCGACCTTTCCGCCCGCGTGCCGCTGGACAGCCGCGACGAGGTGGGCCAGATGGCCACTGCCTTCAACGCCATGCAGGCCGGCTACCAGCGCGTGGTCGGCACCGTGGCCCAGGCCGCCGGGCGCCTCGACGAAGGCGCGCGCACCCTCGCCCAGAGCATGGCCCAGGTGCGCCAGGGCATGCTCGGCCAGCAGAGCGAGACCGACCAGGCCGCCACCGCGATCAACGAGATGTCCACCACCGTGCACCATATCGCCCAGCACGCCGCCGACACCCGCGACCAGTCGCAGGAAGCCGACCGCCTGGCCGGCGCCGGCCAGCAGGTGGTGGGCCGCGTCGGCGAGTCCATCGCCGGGCTGTCCCAGGGTGTGCAACAGACCGCGCAGATGATCCAGCAGCTGGCCGAGGACAGCCAGAAGATCAGCAGCGTGGTCAGCGTCATCCACGGCATCGCCGAGCAGACCAACCTGCTCGCCCTCAACGCCGCCATCGAGGCCGCCCGCGCCGGCGAGATGGGCCGCGGCTTCGCCGTGGTGGCCGACGAGGTGCGCAACCTGGCCAAGCGCGTACAGGACTCCACCGACGAGATCACCCAGATGATCAACGCCCTGCAGTCCGGCACCCGCGACGCCGTGGAATTCATGCAGGAAAGCTCGATCAAGGCCGACGGCTGCGTCGAGCAGGCCCAGGAGGCCGGCGAGGCGCTGGCGGCCATCGCCGGGGCGGTGGCGCTGATGCGCGAGAGCAACACGCAGATCGCCGTGGCCGCCGAGCAGCAGAGCCAGGTGGCCGAGGAGATGACGCGCTCGGTGGTGGGCATCCGCGACGTCACCGAGCTGACCGTGCAGCAGACGGTGGATTCGGCCGGCACCAGCCACCAGTTGGCCGAGCTGGCCGGCGAGCTGAGCCGGGCGATCCGCCAGCTGCGCCTGTAATCGCCCCGCCCTGCCCCACGCGGCCCGGCATTGTCCGGGCCGCGTCGTTTCCGGCTATCGAAGCCATAGGCGATAGTCACTCGCCGCGCGCCCGCCAGAGACCTAGACTTTGTGCAAGCGTCCGTGAAAACGGGCAAGACCGGAAAAGGAGTCCGCCTATGGGCAAACGTCATCCCAACCTGTTCGCCTGGCAATGGCAAGGCTACGCCGCCAACCACCGCAACCCGACCAACCTGGCGTTGCACCTGGTGGCGGTGCCGCTGTTCGTGGTCGCCGCCCTGGTGCTGCTGGGCGGGCTGTTCAAGCTGAGCCTGGGCAGCATCCTGCTGGGCGTCATCGGCATGGTCGCCGCGCTGGCCATCCAGGGCCGCGGACACAAGCTGGAGGAACAGGCCCCCGAGCCGTTCAGCGACCGCAAGGACGCCGTGAGCCGCCTGCTCGCCGAGCAGTTCGTCACCTTCCCGCGCTTCGTCCTCAGCGGCGCCTGGTGGCGCGCCTGGCGCAACCGCCGGCGCTGAGCCCTAGCCGAAGATGGTCGCGGTCTGCCGCGAGATCGCCAGCAACTGGCCGTCCGCCGTCCAGCACTGGGCGGCTATGTGCCCGTAGCCGTCGCGGGCGTGTTCGATGGTCGCCAGGTACTGGCACCAGCCGTTGGCCGGCAGGGCCGGTTGCGGCTGGACGAATTCGATGGTCCAGGTCAGCGAGCTGGACGGCGCCGGTGTCTTGAGCATCGGCAGGGTCGCCGGCGGCCAGGCGTCGATCAGCGCCAGCAGGTGGCTGACCTCCATCGGCTCGTCGCCCACGCCGTCGCCGCGAAAGCGCATCCAGCCGCCCATCTCCCGTGAAGTGCTCGACGAAAAGGGCATGCCGCCCACGGCCCAGCGCATGGCGATGTGGCGGGTGAACTCGGGCATCAGCTTGCGGATGAAGGGCAGCTCCTGGCAGTCGTCCACCGCCTTGAAGGCCGGCGCCGGCAGGCCCTCGACCTGCACCACCGATTCGCGCGGCAGGCCGAAGCTGGCCTGGGCCAGGGTCAGCACCTGGCCGTTCTGCACGGCGCGGCAGAACACCTGGCTGACCGCCTTGCCCTCGCGCAGCACTTCGGCCTGGAAGCTCACCGGTACCTCCGGCTCGACGGGGCCGACGAAGGTAACGGCCAGCGAACGCAATGGCCGCCCGGCCTCGGCAACGGCGGCCATCGCCTCGTAGGCCATGGCCGCCACCAGGCCGCCGAAACTGGCGCGGCCCTGGCCCCACTGTGCCGGGATCACCACTTTTTCCGGCGCATTGCGCACCGCCTGGATGAGTTCGGGAAAGGTCATCGTCGCCTCCTGCTGACTGGGTCAGGGGGCATCTTAGGGGGAAAGGCGGCGGAGCTGGCAACCATCCTTAGGGCTGAACGCGGGTCCACTCAAGGGGCGAATGTTCGTTCATAGATGGGAGTGGGGCATGACCCTGTGGCGGTTATCCGCCGAGATACCCAAGCCATGAGCCGCGCCAAGGCTAAGCCCGGAGCGGCCGGATGCCATGGTCAAACGGCGTGGTTGATGAACCAATCGCGGACGGAGTCCGCGCCTACGGTTCCAGGAAGCACGGCTTTTCGTAGGATGGCGTTGAGCGAAGCGATACCCATCACCACGGCAGCATGGGTATCGCAAGCTCAACCCATCCTACGAAGAGCACCTCCGCGCAAGATAGGACTCCGTCCGCGATCATCCGTCGCTGAAAACGGCGGATGGCGCTCAGCCCAACGCCTTGAGTAACCGCTCCAGGCTCTCGTCGGCATCCCGCTCGGCCAGGTCGTGCAGGGCGTTCCAGTGCGGTTGCAGGGGCATCAGGTCGAGTTCGCGCTCGCTGCGGATCAGCCACTGCTCGTAGTCGTGCCAGGTGCCCAGGGTGGACTGGGCCTCCTTCAGCGGCGCCAGCACCTTCTGCGGCAGCGGCGAATCCTTCGGGTAGGCCTCCAGGGCGTAGCGCACGCGCTTGATCAGCAGGCGCAGGCGATGGCGGTCGTGGGCCGGGTCCTTGAGGGCTTCGCGCAGCTTGTGCCACTGCTTGGCCAGGCGCTTGCGCACCTGGGCGTGCAGGCCTTCGAGCACGCCGTGGCGTTCGGCGGTGCGCCAGAGCATCGGCCAGCCGTCGAGCAAGCGCATCAGCCGGTCCCACTGCGGGCTGGCGAGCAGCGCCAGGTAGCCGGAGGTCAGCGCCGGCCGGCGCAATGCGGCGGCCTTTTCCAGGCCTTCGGCTTCCAGCACCGGCAGCAGCACTTCGAGGTCGCGCAGCGGCCCGCTCAGGCGGCCCAGTTCGCTCAGCGCCGCCTCGATCTCGTCGATGCCGGGCATGCCCTGGGCTGGATGCAGCAGGCTGCGCAGGCGCCGCACGGCGATGCGCAGGTCGTGCAGGGCCTCGCTGTCGGAGCGCGCGCGCAGGCGCTCGGAGGCCGCGAACAGGGCCACCTCCTGCTCGATCACATGGGAAACCAGATAGTCGCTGAAGGATGACACGGCGAACTCCGTCCGTCGGGGCCTGGAATCTATGAGGTTAGCTGGCGGCGCATCGGCGGCAAGCCGCCGCCCGTGGCCGATGGTCGCAAGGCGTTTCAACGGCCGCGCCGGGCCAGCCGCCAGGGCAGTTGCCGGCGCAGCCGCGCCAGGTGCCCGCGCAATTCCTGCGGCGCGGAAGCGGCGCCGGCGTAGCGCTGGCGTTCGAACGCCGCCAGGTAGGCCTGGATGCCCGCGGCCTGGGCCGGCAGCGCAGCCATCGCCCGCTCGGCGAAGGCACGCGGCCCTTCGCCGGCGTGGCGCTGCAGGCCCTGGGCAGCCAGAAGCTGTTCGAAGCGCTCGAAGCTGCGTAGCTGCGCATCCCGCGTCCGCCGCCAGGGCTTGAACAGCAGCAGCGCCAGCAGGCCCAGCGACAGCGCCCCGCCGCCCACCAGCAGCACGCCGGTCCAGAGGCTGTCGCGCTCGCCGAACCAGGCCCGCAACAGGCCCGCCTGCTGCTCGCCCTGGTAGCCCAGCACCCAGCGCTGCCAGTCGTAGTTGAGGTTATCCCAGCTCAGGCGCAGTTGGCTGAGCAGGCCGAAACCGCCATAGCGCAGGCGGGCGAAGGGCGAGTCGGCGAGGAAGCTGCCCTCCTCCGCCAGCGCCGCCTGCAAGCCGCGCTCGATGCGCGAGGGGGCGACCTGGAAGGTCGGGTCGACGCTGCGCCAGCCCGCGCCCGGCGACCAGTACTCGACCCAGGCGTGGGCGTCGAACTGATGCACCAGCAGGTAGTCGCCGGCCGGGTTCAGCTCGCCGCCCTGGTAGCCGGTGACCACCCGCGCCGGGATGCCGGCCGCGCGCAGGACGAAGGTCATGGCCCCGGCGTAGTGCTCGCAGAAGCCGCGGCGGGTGTCGAACAGGAAGCCGTCGATGCGCTCCTCGCCGGTGGCCGGCGGACGCAGGGTGTAGGCGTAGGGCTGGTCGTGGAAGTGGCGCAGCACCGCCTGCACCAGCACCTCGGGCTGCGGGTAGCGCTCGCGCAGCTCTGCGGCCCAGGCTCGCGCGCGCGGGTTGCCGCGGGCCGGCAACTGCAGGTCGCGGCGCAGCGCCGTGGCGCTGCTGTCCGGCTCGCGCAGGGCCCGGGGCCAGGAGCTGGCGCGGTACATCAGCACGTCCTGCACCGGGCGCCGCCGCTCCAGGCGGAAGTCGCTCATCATGCGCGCGTCGTCCGGGCCGCCCTCGGCGACGTCGAGGGTGAACAACCAGGGCCGCGAGCTGGGCTGCATGATCACCTGGTAGCTCAGCGTCGGCCCCTGCCTGCGCCAGTCTGGCGCTCGTTCGCTGCGCCCCTGCCAGGACTGCGTCCAGCGCTGGCCGTCGAAATTCTCCAGGGTCAGGGCGCGCCAGTAGAGCTGCTCCTGGGGCGGCGCGGCGTCGTCGAACTTGACGCGGAAGGCCAGCTCGGTGGACTGGCTCAGCTCGACGAAGTCGCCGGGCATCATCGAGTCGCTGAGCCCGGTGGTGGCCTGGCCGCCGGGCAGCGGCAGCGACCACAGCGGGCCCAGGCGCGGGAACAGCAGGAACAGCAGGAGCATCAGCGGCAGCGCCTGCAACAGCAGGCCGCCGGCCAGGCGCAGGGTGCGCCAGGGCCCCTCGGCGAAGCTGCTCTGCTGCAGGCCGATCAGCGCCGCCAGCAGCGCAGTGACCGGCAGCAGGCTGAAGGCCGCGGCCAGCAGGCTGGCGTCGAACAGGTAGCTGGTGGCCACGGCGAAGAAGCCGAGCAGGATCAGCACCAGGGCGTCGCGGCGCGTCTTCAGCTCCACCAGCTTGATGACGAAGGCGGCGATCAGCAGCACCACGCCGGCGTCCAGGCCGATCAGCGAGCCGCGCGACAGCCACACGCCGATGCCGGCGGCGATCACCAGGGTCAGCTTGGCCAGGCCGTTGGGGTAGCGCGCGCGCATGCGGTAGACCTGCACGCGCCAGGCCGCGCAGCCGAGCCAGAAGCCCACCACCCAGAACGGCAGGTGCTCCAGGTGCGGCAGTATCACCAGGGCCTGGGCCACCAGCAGCCAGGTCAGGGCGATGCGCGGGATCGGCTGCTGGCTCACGGCCGTACTCCGAACAGCGCCAGCTCGCGCAGGCAGGCGCCGCGGTGGGCGTCGCCGCTGGCCAGCGGCAGCTGCACGCCGGGCAGGCGCAGGCCGAAGCTCTGGCCGCGCAGGGACAGCTGCAGCACCCAGTGGCAGAGGCAGGACAGGCGCGTCTCGACATCGCCGCCGAGCAGTTCGAAGTCCAGCCAGAGGTCGCGCCCGCTGAGCGCGGCGAAGTCCTTCACCAGCAGGCCCTGGCCGCGGGAGTAGGCCTTCCAGTGCAGACGCCGGCGCGAGTCGCCGCTCTGGTAGGGGCGCAGGCCCTGGAAGTCGTCGGCGCCGCTGCCGCTGGCGCGCAGGCCCTCGTCGTGCTCGTCGGCGCGGCCGCCTTCCAGGGGCAGGTCGGCGGGCAGCGGACGCGGGTAGACCAGGCCGGCCTGGTCCAGGTCGAGCCAGCTCCAGGCCACCAGCAGGCCCAGGGGGAAGCGGCTCTCCACCCGCAGGCGGCCCGGGCGCAGCCAGCCGCGGCGCTCGGCCGGCAGCGTCAGCAGCAGTTCCTCGGCGCCATTGGCGCGCACGTCGGCGTACTGCAGCGCCTGTTCCGACCAGCCGAGGCCGATGGCCCGGCGTTCGCGGCCTTCGCCTTCCAGGCGCACGCGGAAGCAGACCTGCTCGCCGACGAACACCGGCAGCGCACCCAGCGCGGTGAGACGCAGGCCGCCGAGGTTACGGTAGGTGTGCAGGATGGCGACGATGAACAGCGACAGCAGCAGGAAGGTCAGGCCATAGGCCAGGCTGTTCTGGTAGTTGATGGCGGTGAGCAGCAGCAGGACCACGGCGACGCCGAAGGCCACGCCCTGCCCCGAGGGAATGATGAAGATGCGCCGCTGGTTCAGTTGCAGCGAGGGCGACGGCGGAATGCGCCGGGCGATCCAGCTCTGCCACAGCGGGCGGACCTTCACCAGCATGGCCGGGCCCCGCTCATAGCGCCGGGACTTCGCGCTGCAGCCACTGCACCAGGGCACCGCCGCCGTGCCCGGAAGGGTCGGCCTGGTCGCGCAGGCGGTGCCCGGCCACCGACGGCAGCACCGCCTGGACGTCCTCGGGGATGGCGTAGTCACGCCCGGCCAGCAGGGCCCAGGCGCGCGCCGCGGCCAGCAGCGCCAGGCTGCCGCGCGGCGACAGGCCGAGGGCGAAGGCCGGCTGGCTGCGGGTGGCCTCGGCCAGGCGCAGCACGTAGTCCACCAGGGCGTCGCTGACGTGGACCTTCGGCACCTCGGCCTGCAGCGCCGCCAGCTCGGCGGGGGTGAGGATCGGCTCCAGCCGCGGCAGCAGGTCGCGGCGCGCCTCGCCCAGCAGCAGGGCCTTCTCCGCCGCGCGCCCCGGGTAGCCCAGGGACAAGCGCATGAGGAAGCGGTCGAGCTGGGATTCGGGCAGAGCGAAGGTGCCGCCCTGGGTCACCGGGTTCTGCGTGGCGATCACGAAGAAGGGCTCGGGCAGCGGCCGGGTGGCGCCCTCGATGGTCACCTGGCCCTCTTCCATGGCCTCCAGCAGCGCGCTCTGCGCCTTGGGCGTGGCGCGGTTGATCTCGTCTGCCAGCACCAGCTCGGCGAAGATCGGCCCGGGGTGGAAGACGAACTGCCCGGTGTCCTTGTCGAACACCGAGGTGCCGAGCACGTCGCCGGGCAGCAGGTCGGAGGTGAACTGGATGCGCTGGAAGCTCAGCCCCAGCACCCGCGCCAGGGCGTGGCTGAGGGTGGTCTTGCCCATCCCCGGCAGGTCTTCGATCAGCAGGTGCCCGCGGGCCAGCAGGCAGGTCATGGCCAGGCGCACCTGGACCTGCTTGCCCAGCAGTATCCGGTCCACCGCTTCCAGGCATTGCTCCAGCTTGCCGCGCATCCTCACCTCGTGCCGTGCAGACGAAAAGTCCGATCCTACTGGCCCGCCGCAACAGCGAACAGGCCGCTTCGCCACAAACTGTGACGGGGCCGGCTCAACTGGCCAGCAGCCGCTGCACCAGCCAGCGCGCCGCCGGGCCCAGGCTGCGCTGCCGCGACCAGACCACGTCGACCGCCACGCTGCGCGGCCAGCCGGGCACCTGCAGCGGGTGCAGGCGGCCGTTGGCGAAGCGCTGGTTCATCCAGGTCGGCAGCTCCACCCAGCCGAAGCCGAGCACCGCCATGTCCAGCAGCAGCAGGTAGGTCGGCGCCGACCAGCAGCGCCCGCCCAGGGGCGGCTCGGCGTCGTCGATGAAGGTGTTCAGGCGCAGGTTGCGGTGGCCCAGCAGGTCGCTGCGCTCGACCTTTTCCAGCTGCGCCAGCGGGTGCGCGCGGCTGACGAACAGGCCGAACTCGGCGCATTCGCCGAGGGTGGCCGAGCCGATGTCCGGCGGGTAGTTCGGCTGCGCGGCGAGCAGGCCGAGGGAAGCGCGGCCCTGGCCGACCAGGTCGATGACGTCGCCGTGCTCGGCGATCAGCCATTCGAACTCGATGTCCGGGAAGTGCTGGTCGATTTCCGCCAGGCGCTTCTCGAAGGGTTCGGACTGGTAGGTATCGGACATCGCCAGGGTCAGCCGCGGCTCCATTCCCGCCGAGAGCTGCCCGGCCAACTGGCCGAGGCGGTCGTTGGCCATCAGCACTTCCTCGACGCGGCCGAGCAGGGCCTTGCCGGCCTCGGTCAGTTTCGGCTGGCGCGCGCTGCGGTCGAACAGCTCCAGGCCCAGGTCGATCTCCAGGCGGGCGATGGCCTCGCTGACGGTGGACTGGCTCTTGCCCAGCTTGCGCGCGGCGGCGCTGAAGGAACCCAGGCAGGCGGCCTCGGCAAAGGCCTGGAGGGATTCGGGGGAATATTGCATGGGGGCCTCATCCATCGGTTTTGCCGATGCTAGCCAACTTCGAAACAACCCTTCAACCGATGAGAATAGCCGCCAGCCGGCCCGGTAGGGTCCCTCTTTATCTGGAGAAAACCCATGAGCATGCAAAAGACGCTGAAGGAAAGGCTGTTCCACGCCCTGCTCTTCGAATTCATCGCCCTGGCCATCTGCGCCCCGACCCTGGCCTGGCTGATGGACCAGCCGCTGGGCCACATGGGCGCCCTGACGCTGATGTTCTCGCTGATCGCCACGCTGTGGAACATGGTCTACAACACCCTGTTCGACCGCGCCCAGCGGCGCCTGCAGTTCGCCCGCACCCTGCCGGTGCGCGTGCTGCACGCCTCGCTGTTCGAGCTGGGCCTGATCTTCATGCTGGTGCCGCTGGCGGCCTGGTGGCTGGGTATCGGTCTGGTGGAGGCGTTCGTGCTGGATATCGGGCTGATTCTGTTCTTCCTGCCGTACACCATTGCCTTCAACTGGGGGTATGACGCGCTGCGGGCGCGGTGGGTGGAGCGGCCGCGGGAGGTTTTGGTGCGTTGAGGGGCGGCTTGCTCGCGAACGGTGTTTGCCGGGGACTTTCGGTGCTGAATTCGAGAGCACCCTCTCCCCAGCCCTCTCCCGCAAGCGGGAGAGGGGGCTGTCCTGAGCGATGCGTCGGTCAGGCGCCATCCTCCCACCCTCGTCATTCCCGCGAACAGCGCTTGCGCTGCCTTGGCTTGGGTGTTTCTGCGCCGCTCCGAGTTTGCCCGACCGTCTTGTTCCGCCCCCTCGGGCGAGTCCCTTTTGTCAAACGGTGGAAGGCCACCCCCGCAAAAAGGAACCAAATCGGCCTGCTGAAGGGGCGTTCCGGTGCGCTCGGAGGTTTCTCTGGAAGTCCGAATCGCGGACAGAGTCCGCTCCTACGGTTCCAGGAAGCACGGCTTTTCGTAGGATGGCGTTGAGCGAAGCGATACCCATCACCACGGCAGCATGGGTATCGCTCAACCCATCCTAGGGTTCAGGGAAGCACGGACGTAGGAGGACTCCGTCCGCGATTGGTTCATCAACCACGCCGGACGCCCCTGTGGCACGAACGCCCCCTCGTTCAGGCCAGGGACGCGACTATCGCCGCCAGCGCCGCGCCCGGATCGGCGGCCTGGCTGATCGGGCGGCCGATCACCAGGTAGTCGGAGCCGGCGTCCAGGGCCTGGCGCGGGGTGAGGATGCGGCGCTGGTCGTCCTGGGCGCTGCCGGCCGGGCGGATGCCCGGGGTGACCAGTTGCAGGGCCGGGTGCGCGGCTTTCAAGGCCGGGGCCTCCTGGGCCGAGCAGACCAGGCCGTCCATGCCCGCCTTCTCGGCCAGGGCCGCCAGGCGCAGCACCTGTTCCTGGGGCTCGACGTCCAGGCCGATGCCGGCCAGGTCCTCGCGCTCCATGCTGGTCAGCACGGTCACGCCGATCAGCAGCGGCTTCGGGCCATCGAAGGCGTCGAGGGTCTCGCGGCAGGCCGCCATCATGCGCAGGCCGCCGGAGCAGTGCACGTTGACCATCCACACGCCCATCTCGGCGGCGGCGCGCACGGCCATCGCGGTGGTGTTGGGGATGTCGTGGAATTTCAGATCGAGGAACACCTCGAAGCCGCGGCCGTTCAGCGTCTCGACGATACCCGCGGCGCAACTGGTGAAGAGTTCCTTGCCCACCTTCACCCGGCACAGTTTCGGGTCGAGCTGGTCGGCCAGCGCCAGGGCGGCCTCGCGGGTGGGGAAATCCAGGGCGACGATGATCGGGGTCTGGCAGACGGACATGGGCTCTCTCGCGGGGGGATTCTGAAAAACGCCGCGCATTGTCGCAGAAAGCGCCGCCGCCGGCAGCTTCCGGCGACGCGTTGCCCGTCCTATACGCTCAGGCGCTCGCGCAGGCGGCCGAGCATGCCCAGCAGGCTGCCGACCTTCTCCCGCTCGCGCTCCTCGCGCGGCGCCTCGGCCAGGCGTGCCACCTGCGGCTGCGGTTGCGCGCGCCACAGCTGGGCCTGTTCGGCGGCGGCCTTCAGGCCCTTTTCGAAGAGGCCGCGGCGGATCGGCTTGGGCAGGTAGCGGAAGATCTGCGCCTGGTTGATCAGCGCCAGCAGGTCCTGGGTGTCGCGGAACGGCGTCACCACCAGGCTGAGCAGGCGCGGGTGGGCCTGGGCCAGGGACTTGAGCAGCGGCGCGGTGTCCTCGCCGGCGAGCTTCAGGTCGCTGACCAGGATGTCGATGGGCTCGGCGTTGAGCCGCAGCAGCGCCTCGGCCAGGTTGCGCGCGCGGTGCAACTGGTGATTGCCGGCGGCGCAGAAGTCGCCGACGCAGGCCAGGGTGTCGGCGTCGTCGTCCAGCAGCAGCACGTTGAGCGGCGCGGCCAGCCGGCTGATGGCCTGCAGGTCGGGCGCGGCGGCCTGGCGCCCGGCGATCTCCGCCGCCTGGCGCAGGGTGAAGGCCATTTCCTGCGGGTCCCAGGGCTTGGTCAGGTAGCGGAAGATGCCGCCGTTGTTCAGCGCTTCCACCGCCGCGTCCAGGTCGGAATAGCCGGTGAGCAGGATGCGCAGGCAGTCCGGGGCGATCTCGCGGGCCCGGGCCAGCAGCTCGGCGCCGCTCATCTGCGGCATGCGCTGGTCGCTGACGAGGATCTGCACCGGCTCGCTGCGCAGGCGCTCCAGGGCGCGCCGCGGGTCGGACTCGGTGAGCACCTCGTAGTGCCGGCGGAACTGCATGGCCAGGCTGCGCAGGATGCGCTCCTCGTCGTCGACGAAGAGGATGCGGGTCAGGCCGGTGGGCCGGGCCTGGCCGGACTGCGGCAGGGCCTTGAGCGGCTGGGTCATGTCAGGCACTCCGTTTCAGGTCGCTGGCCTGCGCGCGCGGCAGGCGGATGAGGAATCGCGTGCCGCGCCCCGGCTCGGAGGCGACGCGGATGCTGCCGCCGTGGTCCTGGACGATCTTGTAGCTGATCGACAGGCCCAGGCCGGTGCCCTGGCCCGGCGGCTTGGTAGTGAAGAAGGGGTCGAAGATGCGCGCCAGTACCTCGGCGGGCATGCCCTTGCCGTTGTCCTGCACCGAGACGTACACCGCCGCCTCGTCGGCCCAGGTCCTGACGTGGATGTGGCCGTAGCCGTCCATGGCCTGGGCGGCGTTGGTGAACAGGTTGAGCAGCACCTGGTTGATCTGCGAGGGCGCGCAGGCGATGGGCGGCAGCTCGCCGAGCTGGCGGATGATCTCGGCCTTGTCCTTGATGCTGTTGCGGGCGATCAGCAGCGCGCTCTTCACGCACTCGTTGAGGTCCACCTCCTCGCTCATGGCGCGGTCCAGGCGGGCGAAGTCCTTGAGCCCGCCGACCAGCTCGCCGATCTGCGCCAGGCCGTAGGTGGTGTCGCCGAACAGCTGGTCGAGGTCGCCCAGCAGTTGCTCCAGGGCGGCTTCCGCGCGCACCTGCCCGGCGGTTTGCAGCGCGCGGGCCAGGCGCGCCTCGTCGCAGGCCGCGTCGTTCAGGCAGTCCGCCAGCTCGGCCTGGCTCTCGGCCAGTTGCAGCAGCGGCAGGAGCTGTTCGCGGATCAGTTCGAGGTTGTTGCGCACGTAGCCCAGCGGGGTGTTCAGCTCGTGGGCGACGCCGGCGACCATCTGCCCCAGGGAAGCCATCTTCTCCGACTGCACCAGCTGCGCCTGGGATTCCCGCAGGTCGACCAGGGCCTTGCGCAGCACGCGGTTGCGCTGGGCGATGCGCGCCTCCATGGCCTTGAGCAGGTCGAGCACGGTGCCCAGGCCCAGGTAGGCGCCTTCGCCGTCGACCAGGATGAAGTCCTCGGTGATCGGGTACTTCAGCTGCGCGGTGACCTGCTGCGCCGCCTGTTCCAGGCTCCACTCGATGTCCACCCGCAAGGGGCTTGCGTTCATCATCTCGCTGACCGGGCGGCGGCCCCAGAGGTCGCGGCCGAAGCGCTGCATGAAGATGTCCTGCAGGGTGTAGCGGCTGATCAGCCCCAGCGGGCGGCCCTGCCCGTCCACCACCGGCAGCGAGAGGAAGGCGCGGTGCTCGGCGGTGAGCAGGCGGTCGGCGACGTCGCTGAGGCTCATCTGCGCCTGCAGCGGTTCCACGGCGCGCAGGAGTGCGTGCAGGGCGCTGGTGGTCATCGGCGGACTCCGCTGGCTGAAATGTCCGCCAGTCAATCAGGTCCAGATTGCCATCATGTGACAGCGGTCGCGCGCCACGCATCCTTCACGGGAAGGTCATACGCCGGCAACAAGCCTGCGTCCGACCACCGCCACGCACTGACAAGCCGGGCGCGCGGGTTTATGGTGAAAGCTCGCATCCCAAGGAGAACGCCATGCCCTGGTACGCCTGGTTGATCATCGCCCTCGCCCTGGGCTCCATCCTCGGCGGCCTGTTGTTGCTGCGCGACAGCGCCCGCAAGCTGCCGCTGACCGAGGAGCAGCTCAAGCGCATCCATCAGCGCAACGCCGAAATGGACGCCCAGGACGCCCGCGACGACAAGCGCTGAGCGCCGCCGGCCGCCCCGGCGCCCGAGGTCATTTCCCTCATTCACCGCCGCAGGCATGGATCAGGCAGGGCGAATTGCCTAGACTGCGGCCGGTGGATGGAGGACACCATGCTCAGGAAGCTACTCCCGCTGCTGCCAGGGTTGCTCCTGCTCGGCGGTTTCGCCCTCGGATTCGTCCAACCCCTGGGGCTCTTGATAGGCGCACTCTTCGTCGCCTGGACACTCTACGGCGAACAACGCCTGCCCTGGCTGCTCTGGTGGCCGGTGTGCCTGCTGGCGAGCTTCGCCCTGGCCGCGCACCTGCTGCCCGGCACCCAGTCGTGGACGCTCTGGCCGCCGCGGCAGCTCTCCGCCGACGCCCCGGCCTACGCGCTGCGCCTGTCCTGGGACAAGGCGCTGGCCGGCGTCACCCTGCTCGCCTGGTGGCTGCGCCGGCCGCCGCTGGCGGGGGCCTCGCCGGACTATGCCGGCATCACCGTGGTCGCCACCCTGTTCGCCGTGCCGCTGCTGGCCACCGCCCTGGGCCTGGTGGTGTGGCGGCCGAAATGGCCCGACGGCCTGTGGATCTGGCTATTGGTGAATTTCGCGGTGATCGCCCTGACCGAGGAACTGATCTTCCGCGGCCTGTTGCAGACCTCGCTGGTGGAGCGCCTGGGCGCCCCCGCCGGGATCATTGTCAGCAGCCTGCTGTTCGGCCTGGCGCACCTGCCCTTCAGCGGCCAGTTCGCCGTGGTGGCCGGCATCGCCGGGCTCGGCTACGGCCTGGCGCTGCACTTCAGCGGGCGCATGCTGGTGCCCATCCTGCTGCACGGGGTGGTCAACAGCGTGCACCTATTGCTGCTGAGCTACCCGCTGCACCTGGGCCTGGGCTGATCAGGCGGCCTTGTAGACCAGCAGCAGGGCCTGCTCGGCCAGGTCGTCGAGGGTCATGCTGCCGTCCTGGCGGAACCAGGTCATGGTCCAGGACAGCGCGCCGGTGAGGAAACGCCGCAGGATGAACGGGTCGCCCTCGCAGTAGCCGGCGGCGCGCGCCTCGCCGAGCACGTCCAGCCACATCTGCTCGTAGATGTCGCGCAGGCCGAGGATGTAGGCCTGGCCCTCCGGCGACAGCGAGCGCCACTCGTAGACCAGCACCGCCATGGCCTCGCCGGTGCCGCCCATGATCGATTGCAGCTCGCAGCGGATCAGCGCCAGCAGGCGCTCGCGCAGGTCCTCGGCGTCGGCCAGGGCGGCGCGCATCAGCGCGGTGTTGTAGAGGATGGTCTCCTCCATCACCGAGCGCAGGATTTCGTCCTTGCTCTTGAAGTGGTGGAAGATGCTGCCGGACTGGATGCCCACGGCGCCGGCCAGGTCGCGCACCGTGGTGCGTTCGTAGCCCTTGGCGCGGAACAGGTGGGCGGCGGTCTGCAGCAGCTTGCCGCGGGCGCTCTCCGGGTCGGTGACCTGCCCGTTCGCCACCAGCTCCAGCATCACTTCGCGCGCTTTCTGGTCATCCACGCTCTGCTCTCCCCTCGTCCGCCATCCGGCCACCACTGTTCAGGGCGATTCCATGATCGCCACGCAAGTACTTGTGCATACAGGTGAAATGTATGCCTGCGGCGGCAACCAAGCAAGCGCTTGGCCATCACTTTGTTGGGTTGTCTGGCGCTTATGCCCTCTTTTCAACCAAGCGCTTGCTTGGTAATGTCGAAACACCTCTCGACCGTCACGGGCAGAACAATGACCAAGACCGTACGCATCGGCTGCGCCTCGGCTTTCTGGGGCGACACCTGCAGCGCCGCCGCCCAGCTGGTGAAGGGCGCCGAGCTGGACTACCTGGTGTTCGACTACCTGGCCGAAATCACCCTGTCGATCATGGCCGGCGCGCGCCTGAAGAACCCCGAGGCGGGCTACGCCACCGACTTCGTCGAGGTGCTGGCGCCGCTGCTGGGCGAGATCGCGAACAAGCGCATCCGCGTCGTCAGCAATGCCGGCGGGGTCAACCCGCAGGCCTGCGCCAAGGCCCTGGCGGCCGCCTGCGAGAAGGCCGGGGTGCAGTTGAGGATCGCCGTGCTGGAGGGCGACAACCTGCTGCCCCAGACTGGCGAACTGGCCAGGGCCGGGACCGTGGAAATGTTCAGCGGCGCCCCGCTGCCGCCGATGTGCGTGTCGATGAACGCCTACCTGGGCGCGCCCGGCATCGTCGAAGCACTGGCGCTGGGCGCGGACATCGTCATCACCGGCCGCGTGGTGGACAGCGCGGTGGTCAGCGCCGCCCTGGTGCACGAGTTCGGCTGGGCCTGGAACGACTACGACAAACTGGCCCAGGCCGCGCTGGCCGGGCACATCATCGAATGCGGCGCGCAGTGCACCGGTGGCAACTTCACCGACTGGGAAAGCGTGCCGGACTACGAGCACATCGGCTTCCCCATCGTCGAAGTGCAGGCCAGCGGCGACTTCGTGGTCACCAAGCCGCAGGGCACAGGCGGCCTGGTCACCCCGCTGAGCGTCGGCGAGCAGATGCTCTACGAGATCGGCGACCCGCGCGCCTACCTGCTGCCCGACGTGGTCTGCGACTTCACCGGCGTGCAACTGCGCCAGGCCGGCGCCGATCGCGTCGCCCTCAGCGGCGCCCGCGGCCTGCCGCCCACCGGCCAGTACAAGGTCAGCGCCACCTACCCCGACGGCTTCCGCTGCACCGCCAGTTGCCTGATCGCCGGCATCGACGCAGTGAAGAAGGCCGAGCGCGTGAGCCGGGCGATCATCGCCAGGACCGAGGAAATGTTCGCCGAACGCGGCTGGGGCCCCTACCGCGAAACCAGCATCGAACTGCTCGGCAGCGAAGCCACCTACGGCCCCCACGGCCGCCGCCAGGACAGCCGCGAGATCGTGGTCAAGCTCGCCGTGCGCCACGCCCGCAAGGAGGCACTGGTGCTGTTCTCCCGCGAGATCGCCCAGGCCGCCACCGGCATGGCCCCGGGCCTGACCGGCATCGTCGGCGGGCGGCCCACGGTGTACCCGGTGATCCGCCTGTTCTCCTTCCTGGTGGACAAGGCGCGCTGCCAACTGGCGGTGCGCATCGGCGAGGACAGCCATGCCGTCGCCCTGCCGCAGCTGGAGCACTTCGACCCGGCGAACCTGGCCGAAGCCGCGCAAGCCCCTGCCGCCACCGGCCAGGCCACAGCCAGCGTGCCGCTGGTGAAGCTGGCGGTGGCGCGCTCCGGCGACAAGGGCGACCACAGCAACATCGGCGTGATGGCGCGCAAGCCCGAATACCTGCCGTGGATCGCCGAGGCACTGAGCGAAGGCGCAGTGGCCGAGTGGATGCAGCACGTGCTGGACCCGCAGCTGGGCCGCGTCAGCCGCTGGTACCTGTCGGCCAGCCACAGCCTGAACTTCCTGCTGGAGCACGCCCTGGGCGGCGGCGGCGTGGCCAGCCTGCGCATCGACCCGCAGGGCAAGGCCTTCGCCCAGCAACTGCTGGAATTCCCGGTGGCGGTGCCAAAACACATCGCCGATGAACTCAGCTCTTCTACGACAAGAACGAACGCTTGAGCAGGACGACAAGAACAATGGCATACGACTCGATCTTCAAGCCCGGCCTGTTCGCCGGCCAGACTGTAATCGTCACCGGCGGCGGCAGCGGCATCGGCCGCTGCACCGCCCATGAGCTGGCGGCCCTGGGCGCCCATGTGGTGCTGGTCGGGCGCAAGGCCGAGAAGCTGGAGAAGACCGCCGGCGAAATCGTCGAGGACGGCGGCAGCGCCAGCTGGCACAGCTGCGACATCCGCGACGAGGAGGCGGTGAAGGCGCTGGTGGCGCAGGTGCTCGCCGAGCGCGGGCCGATCCACCACCTGGTCAACAACGCCGGCGGCCAGTATCCCGCGCCGCTGGCCTCGATCAACCTCAAGGGCTTCGAGGCGGTGGTGCGCACCAACCTGGTGGGCGGCTTCCTGATGGCCCGCGAAGTGTTCAACCAGAGCATGAGCAAGCACGGCGGCAGCATCGTCAACATGCTCGCCGACATGTGGGGCGGCATGCCCGGCATGGGCCACTCCGGCGCCGCCCGCGCCGGCATGGAGAACTTCACCAAGACCGCCGCCGTCGAGTGGGGCCACGCCGGGGTGCGGGTCAACGCCGTGGCGCCGGGCTGGATCGCCTCCAGCGGCATGGACACCTACGAGGGCGCGTTCAAGGCGGTGATCCCCACCCTGCGCGAGCACGTGCCGCTCAAGCGCATCGGCACCGAGTCGGAAGTGGCCTCCGCCATCGTCTTCCTGCTCTCCCCCGGCGCCGCCTTCATCAGCGGCAACACCATCCGTATCGACGGCGCCGCCAGCCAGGGCAGCCGCGCCTTCCCGCTGAGCAAGGCCAAGCCCGGGCAGAGCTGCTCCTACAACGGCTTCCACCGCGCCTACCTGCCCGACGTGCTGAAGGACCAGGAGTAAGCCATGCCGGTGATCGTCTCCGAACTCGACACCCAAAGCGAGGACTTCGCCCGCAACCGCGAGGCCATGCTGGCCGCCGTGGCGAGCTTCCGCGAGGTCGAGCAGAAGGTGCTGGACAAGGCCGCCGAGGCCAAGCCGAAGTTCGACAAGCGCGGCCAGTTGCTGCCGCGCGAGCGCCTGAACCTGTTGCTCGACCCCGGCGCGCCCTTCCTCGAACTCTGCTCCCTGGCCGGCTACAAGCTGCACGACGACAAGGACGGCACCCAGGCCGGCGGCGGCATCATCTCCGGCATCGGCTACGTGGCCGGGGTGCGCTGCCTGGTCAGCGCCAGCAACAGCGCGATCAAGGGCGGCACCATCTCGCCCACCGGGCTGAAGAAGACCCTGCGCCTGCAGCAGGTGGCGCTGGAGAACAAGCTGCCGCTGGTGGCCCTGACCGAGAGCGGCGGCGCCAACCTCAACTACGCGGCGGAAATCTTCGTCGAGGGCGCCCGCGGCTTCGCCAACCAGGCGCGGCTGTCGGCCGCCGGCATCCCGCAGGTCACCGTGGTGCACGGCTCCAGCACCGCCGGCGGCGCCTACCAGCCGGGGCTGTCGGACTACGTGGTGGTGGTGCGCGGCAAGGCCAAGATGTTCCTCGCCGGCCCGCCGCTGCTCAAGGCCGCCACCGGCGAGGTGGCCACGGACGAGGAACTGGGCGGCGCCGAGCTGCACGCCCAGGTCGCCGGCACCGCCGAGTACCTGGCCGAGAACGACGCCGACGGCGTGCGCCTGGCCCGCGAGATTCTCGCCGCGCTGCCGTGGAACGCCCAGCTGCCGGCGCGCCCGGCCAGGCAATGGGACGAGCCGCTGTACCCGGCCGAGGAACTGCTCGGCGTGGTCCCGGCGGACGCCCGCAAGCCCTACGACGTGCGCGAGATCATCGCGCGCATCGCCGACGGTTCGCGCTTTCTCGCCTTCAAGAACGAATTCGACGCCCAGACCGTCTGCGGCCACCTGCACATCGAGGGCCACGCCTGCGGCCTGATCGGCAACAACGGCCCGATCACCCCGCAGGGCGCGGCCAAGGCGGCGCAGTTCATCCAGCTGTGCGAGCAGAGCAACACGCCGATCCTGTTCCTGCACAACACCACCGGCTTCATGGTCGGCACCGAGTCCGAGCGCCTGGGCGTGATCAAGCACGGCTCGAAGATGATCCAGGCGGTGGCCAACGCCAGCGTGCCCAAGCTCACCCTGGTGGTCGGCGGCTCCTACGGCGCCGGCAACTACGCCATGTGCGGCCGCGGCCTGGACCCGCGCTTCATCTTCGCCTGGCCCAACAGCCGCACCGCGGTGATGGGCGGCGCCCAGGCCGGCAAGGTGCTGCGCATCGTCACCGAGGAAAAGCACGCCAAGGAGGGCAAGGAGGCCGACGCGAAGATGCTCGACATGCTCGAACAGGTGACCGCGCAGAAGCTCGACGCCCAGTCCACCGCGCTCTACGGCACCGCCAGCCTGTGGGACGACGGGCTGATCGACCCACGCGACAGCCGCCGGCTGCTGGGCTATCTGCTGGACATCTGCGCGGAGGCGGCAGTACGGCCGCTGAAGGGCAACAGTTTCGGGGTAGCGAGGTTCTGATACAGGCGCCCTCTCCCAGGGAGAGGGCGCCAAAGCGATCCGGCGTAAAGCGAACTTCCCGCCCGCTCCGAACAGCCCCCTCTCCCTTCAGGGAGAGGGTTGGGGAGAGGGAAAAGGGAAGTGAACACCCAAGGCTCAGGAGGAAAACAACAAATGCTCTTCACCCAGGAACACGAAGAACTCCGCCGCACCGTCCGCAACTTCGTCGACAAGGAGATCAACCCCTACGTCGACCAGTGGGAAAAGGACGGCCGCTTCCCCATCCATGAAGTGTTCAGGAAGGCCGGCGCCCTCGGCCTGCTGGGCATCTCCAAGCCGGAGAAGTTCGGCGGCATGGGCCTGGACTACAGCTACTCGGTGGTCGCCGCCGAAGAGTTCGGCACCATCCACTGCGGCGGCGTGCCCATGTCCATCGGCGTGCAGACCGACATGTGCACCCCGGCCCTGGCCCGCTTCGGCTCCGACGAGCTGCGCGAGGAGTTCCTGCGCCCGGCCATCGCCGGCGAGATGGTCGGCTGCATCGGCGTTTCCGAGGTCGGCGCCGGTTCCGACGTGGCCGGGCTGAAGACCACTGCGCGCAAGGATGGCGACGACTACGTGATCAACGGCAGCAAGATGTGGATCACCAACTCGCCGTCGGCCGACTTCATCTGCCTGCTGGCCAACACCTCCGACGACAAGCCCCACGTCAACAAGTCGCTGATCATGGTGCCGATGAAGAGCAAGGGCATCAGCGTCAGCCCGCACCTGGACAAGCTCGGCATGCGCAGCTCGGAGACCGCCCAGGTGTTCTTCGACGACGTGCGCGTGCCGCAGCGCAACCGCATCGGCGCCGAGGGCGCGGGCTTCATGATGCAGATGCTGCAGTTCCAGGAGGAGCGCCTGTTCGGCGCGGCCAGCGGGATCAAGGGCATGGAGTACTGCGTCAACGCCACCATCGACTACTGCAAGGAGCGCAAGACCTTCGGCCAGGCGCTGATCGACAACCAGGTCATCCACTTCCGCATGGCCGAGCTGATGACCGAGATCGAGTGCCTGCGCGCCCTCACCTACCAGGCCACCGAACAGTACATCCGCGGCAAGGACGTGACCCGCCTGGCCTCCATGGCCAAGCTCAAGGTCGGCCGCCTGGCCCGCGAGGTCACCGACGCCTGCCTGCAGTACTGGGGCGGCCAGGGCTTCATGTGGGAGAACCCGATCTCCCGCGCCTACCGCGACACCCGCCTGGTGTCCATCGGCGGCGGCGCCGACGAGATCATGCTCGGCATCATCTGCAAGCTGATGGGCACCCTGCCGGGCAAGAGGAAGGGGTGAGAGCGGCTGCAGGCGGCAGGCTACAGGCGGCAGGCGATGCGTCGCCCTGGCCTGAAGCCTGAAGCCTGAAGCCTGAAGCCTGAAGCGATCGTATGAGGATTTGCGGCATGAGCGAATTGCCGAACTGCGAAACCCTGCTGCTGGAACGCGATGGCGGCGTGCTGCACGTCACCCTCGACCGCCCGGACAGCCGCAACGCCATGAGCCTGGCCATGGTCGGCGAGTTGCGCGCGGTGCTGGCCGCGGTGCGCGATGAACGCGAAGTGCGCGCCATCGTCCTGCGCGGCGCCGGCGGGCACTTCTGCGCCGGCGGCGACATCAAGGACATGGCCGGCGCCCGCGCCGCCGGCCCGGACGCCTACGCCGCGCTGAACCGCGCCTTCGGCGGCCTGCTGGAAGAGGCCCAGGCGCAGCCGCAGGTGCTGGTCGCCGTGCTGGAAGGCGCGGTGCTCGGCGGCGGCTTCGGCCTGGCCTGCGTGTCCGACATCGCCATCGCCGCCGACGGCGCCCAGTTCGGCCTGCCGGAAACCAGCCTGGGCATCCTGCCGGCGCAAATCGCCCCCTTCGTGGTCAAGCGCATCGGCCTGACCCAGGCCCGCCGCCTGGCGCTCACTGCCGCCCGCTTCGACGGCCGCGAGGCGCTGCGCCTGGGCCTGGTGCACTTCAGCGAGGCCAGCGCCGATGCGCTCGGCCAGCGCCTGGCGGAATGCCTGGAACAGGTGCGCCGCTGTGCCCCCGGCGCCAACGCGCAGACCAAGGCGCTGCTGCTGGCCAGCGAGACCGAGGCCCTGGGCCCGCTGCTGGACGAGGCCGCAAAACAGTTCGCCGCCGCCGTGACCGGCGCGGAAGGCGCCGAAGGCACCCTGGCCTTCGTGCAGAAACGCAAACCGCAGTGGGCGCAGTAGCCGCCGTCCGCAACAGACAGCCCCCTCTCCCTTCAGGGAGAGGGTTGGGGAGAGGGAAACCAGCATGCCCAGCTTCGACAAGATCCTCATCGCCAACCGCGGCGAGATCGCCTGCCGGGTGATCCGCACCGCCCAGGCCCTGGGCTACCGCACGGTGGCGGTGTACAGCGAGGCCGACGCCGAGGCGCGCCACGTGCAACTGGCCGACGAGGCCGTGTGTATCGGCCCGGCGCCGGTCGGCCAGTCCTACCTGAAGGCTGCGGCCATCCTCGACGCAGCTCAGCGCACAGACGCCGACGCCGTGCATCCGGGCTACGGCTTCCTCTCGGAGAACGCCGGGTTCGCCCGCGCCTGCGAGGCCGCCGGCATCGTCTTCATCGGCCCCGGCGTGGAAGCCATCCACCTGATGGGCAGCAAGCGCCTGTCCAAGCTGGCCATGCTCGAAGCCGGCGTGCCCTGCATCCCCGGCTACGAAGGCGCCGAGCAGGACGACGCCACCCTGGCCCGCGAGGCCGAGCGCATTGGCTACCCGCTGATGATCAAGGCCAGCGCCGGCGGCGGCGGCCGCGGCATGCGCCTGGTGCAGGCGGCGGACGAGCTGGCCGCGCAGCTGCGCACTGCGCGCTCGGAAGCGCTGAACGCCTTCGGTAGCGACGAGCTGATCCTGGAGAAGGCGGTGATCCGCCCGCGCCACGTGGAAATCCAGGTATTCGGCGACCAGCACGGCAACCTCGTCTACCTCGGCGAGCGCGACTGCTCGGTGCAGCGCCGCCACCAGAAGGTGATCGAAGAAGCGCCCTGCCCGGTGCTCGGCGCCGAACTGCGCCAGGCCATGGGCGAGGCGGCGGTGAAGGCGGCGGCGCGGGTGAACTACGTCGGCGCCGGCACCGTGGAGTTCCTGCTGGATGCCAGCGGCGCCTTCTACTTCCTGGAGATGAACACCCGCCTGCAGGTCGAGCACCCGGTCACCGAACTGGTCACCGGCCAGGACCTGGTGGCCTGGCAGATCCGCGTGGCCGAGGGCCAGCCGCTGCCGCTGAAGCAGGAGGAAATCCAGCTGCGCGGCCACGCCATCGAGGTGCGCCTGTACGCCGAGGACGCCGGCAACGGCTTCCTGCCGCAGACCGGCGAAGTGCTGCGCTGGGAGCCGCAGCTGCTGGACGGCATCCGCATCGACCACGGCCTGGTGGAAGGCCAGGCGGTGACGCCCTTCTACGACCCCATGCTGGCCAAGGTGATCGCCTACGGCGCCACCCGCGACGAGGCCCGGCGCAAGCTGGTGCGCGCCGTGGAAGACTGCGTGCTGCTCGGCGTGAAGGCCAACCAGCGCTTCCTCGCCAACCTGCTCCGGCACCCCGAGTTCGCCGCCGGCAACGCCACCACGGCATTCATCGCCGAACACTTCGCCGACGACCCCAGCCTGCGCCCGCAAGCGCCGCAGCCCGCCGAACTGGCCCTGGCCGCCGCCCTGCTCTACCAGGCCTCGGCCAGCGCCCGCGCGCACCAGGGCGGCCTGGCCGGCTGGCGCAACGCCGGCAGCCTGCCCTGGCGCTACCAGCTGCACGACGGCGAACAGAAACACGCGGTGGAACTGGACGTGCTGGAACCCGGCGCGCAGCCCAAGCTGCTGGCCTACATCGGCGAATCGGTGGTGGCGCTGAGCCTGATCGCCATCGACGAGCGCTGGGTGGTCGCCGAGGTCAACGGCATCCGCCGACGCATCGCCCACCATACCCAGGGCGAACGCGTCTGGCTGTATGGCGCCGGCGGCAACCTGGAACTGCGCGACGTCAGCCACGAGCCCGCCGGGACCCAGGGCGGTGTGGCGTCGGGTACGGTCAAGGCGCCGATGGATGGCGCCATCGTCGACGTGCTGGTCAGCGAAGGCGCGCGGGTCAGCAAGGGCCAACTGCTGCTCGTGCTGGAGGCGATGAAGATGGAACATCCGCTCAAGGCCGGGGTCGACGGCATTATCCGCCGCATCCAGGTGAGCAAGGGCGAACAGGTCAAGAGCCGCCAGTTGCTGGTGGAGGTGGAGGCCGAGGAGGCCTGAAAGACCACGGATCGCGGACGGAGTCCCTACCCCCGCCGGCAAACCACCCCGTAGGATGGCGTTGAGCGAAGCGATACCCATCAGCGCAACCGCATGGGTTTCGCAAGCTCAACCCATCCTACGAAGAGCATCTCGGCGCAGTCGGCAAGACAGTTGCTCCTACGGGTATGCGGGAAAACCCGGCGTAGGAGCGGACTCCGTCCGCGATGGGCCGAGCCCGGCACCCACACAACGATGAAAAACACGGAGCCGAACCATGTCCCTGAACGCCAAGACCCTCTTCATCACCGGCGCCAGCCGCGGCATCGGCCGCGAGATCGCCCTGCGCGCCGCGCGCGACGGCGCCAACGTCGTGATCGCGGCGAAAAGCGCCGAACCCCATCCCAAGCTGGCCGGCACCATCTTCAGCGTCGCCGAGGAAGTCGAGGCCGCCGGCGGCAAGGCCCTGGCCCTGCAGCTGGACGTGCGCGACGAGAACGCCGTGCGCGAGGCCATGGCCCGCGCCGCCGAGCACTTCGGCGGCATCGACGGGCTGGTCAACAACGCTGGCGCCATCAAGCTGGTGGGCGTGGAACGCCTGGAGCCCAAGCGCTTCGACCTGATGTACCAGATCAACACCCGCGCGGTGATGGTCTGCAGCCAGGCCGCCCTGCCCTACCTGAAGCAGAGCCAGGGCCACATCCTCAGCCTGTCGCCGCCGCTGAACCTGGCCGAAAAATGGTTCGCCCAGCACGGCCCCTACACCGTCACCAAGTACGGCATGAGCATGCTCACCCTCGGCATGCACGAGGAGTTCGGGAAGTACGGCATCAGCGTCAACGCCCTGTGGCCGAAGACCATGATCGCCACCGCCGCCATCGAGTTCGAACTGGGCAGCCGCGACGCCTTCAAGCGCGCCCGCACGCCGGCGATCATGGCCGACGCCGCCCACGCCATCCTCGACAGCACGGGCCGCAGCATCAGCGGGCGCCTGCTGATCGACGAAGACATCCTCCGCGAACAGGGCGTGAGCGACTTCGAGCAATACCGCTTCGATCCGCAGGGCGGGCCGCTGGTGCCGGATCTGTTTCTGGGCTAAAGGCTGGAGGCGTCGCAGCTTTTGACTTCCAGCTTCCGGCTTCAAGCTTCCAGCTCCCCCTTGACCCAACTGCCCCCCGCAAAACGCGCCAGAGTCATAGCCCCAGCCTCGCCGGCGTCCTAGAGTCGAACGGGCGTGCACACGCCAGACAACAATGACAACAAGGGCCCGCGTCAATGAGCCATGCCGACCTGATCACCCCCACCCGCTTCATCGCCCACCTGCCCGCCACCCTCGGGCGCGTGCCGCGCATGCTGCGCGGGCTCTACTACACCGGCATCCGCAACCGCGAGAAGAACCTGTCCCTGGGCTGGGCCCTGGAGCGCGCGGCGCGCCTGTACCCGGACGCCCCGGCCCTGCTGGAGGGCCAGCGGCGCCTGTCCTATGCCCTGTTCAACGGCTGGGCCAACCGCCTGGCCCGCGCCTTCCAGGCCGAGGGCGTGAAGCACGCCAGCGTGGTCGCGGTGATGCTGGAGAACCGCGCCGAACTGCTGGTGACCCTCGCCGCCCTGGCCAAGCTCGGCGCCGTGGGCGCGCTGATCAACACCACCCAGCGCGGCCAGGTGCTGGCCCACAGCCTGAACCTGGTCAGCCCCGGCCACTTCGTGGTCGGCGAGGAACTGCGCGAGGCCTTCGACGAAGTCCGCGCCAACCTGCAAGGCGGCGCCGAACGCCTGTACTGGGTGGCCGACGACGACACCCTGCGCGACCCCGGCCAGACCCCGGCGGGCTGGGCCAACCTGATGCGCCTGGCGCAGTCCCAGGCCTCCGACAACCTGGCCGAGACCACCCAGGTGCGCCTGAAGGACGCCTGCTTTTACATCTACACCTCCGGCACCACCGGCCTGCCGAAGGCCTCGATCATGAGCCACGGGCGCTGGATCAAGGCCTACGGCGGCTTCGGCCACTCCGGCCTGGGCCTGGGCCGCGAAGACGTGCTCTACCTGACCCTGCCCTGCTACCACAACAACGCCGTCACCGTGTGCTGGAGCGCGGTGCTGGCCGGCGGCGCGGCCATCGCCCTGCGCCGCAAGTTCTCCGCCAAGGCCTTCTGGAAGGACGTACGCCATTACAACGCGACCTGTTTCGGCTACATCGGCGAACTGTGCCGCTACCTGCTCAACCAGCCGCCATGCGAGGAAGAGCGCGACAACAGCCTGACCTGCATGATCGGCAACGGCCTGCGCCCGTCCATCTGGGGCGAGTTCAAGGCGCGCTTCGGCATCGAGCGCATCACCGAGTTCTACGCCGCCAGCGAAGGCAACATCGGCTTCACCAACGTCTTCAACTTCGACAATACCGTGGGCTTCTCCCCGGCCACCTACGCCATCGTCCGCTACGACCTGGAGAACGACCGCCCGCTGCGCGACGCCAAGGGCTTCATGGAGAAGGTCGGCAAGGGCGAATCGGGCCTGCTGATCAGCGAGATCAGCGACAAGTGGCCGTTCGACGGCTACACCGACCCGGCCAAGACCCAGGCGGTGATCTACCGCGACGTGTTCAAGCAGGGCGACGCCTGGTTCAACACCGGCGACCTGATGCGCGACCTGGGCTTCAAGCACACCCAGTTCGTCGACCGCCTGGGCGACACCTTCCGCTGGAAGGGCGAGAACGTCTCCACCACCGAGGTGGAAAACGTCCTCGGCGCCTTCCCCGGCGTGGAAGACGCGGTGGTCTACGGCGTGGAAATCCCCGGCACCGACGGCCGCTGCGGTATGGCCGCGCTACGCCTGGCGCCCGGCCAGGCGCTGGACGGCCAGGCCCTGGCCGAACACCTGGACCGCGAGCTGCCGGCCTACGCCGTGCCGCTGTTCCTGCGGCTTCTGCAGCAGGTGGAGACCACGGGGACCTTCAAGTACAAGAAGGCCGACCTGAAGAGCGCCGGGTTCGATCCGCGGCAGGTTGGCGAGGCGCTGTTCGTGCGGTTGCCGGGCGAGGTGGATTATCGGCCGCTGGATGAGGGGGTGTTCGGGGCGATCCAGCGCGAGGAACATCGGTTCTGACAGGCTTTTCGTAGGAGCGAGCTTGCTCGCGAACAACCGAGTCAAGCTCGGCTCCGGAGCGATGTCGAAGTCCGCCCCTCTCCCCAACCCTCTCCCTGAAGGGAGAGGGGGCTTGTCCGTGCCGAGAGAAGGAATGGTTTCAGCCGGCAATCACTGTGCCAGCCGGCTAACGCCGAACTATCAGCCTCTGCCCAACGGTCCCCTCTCCCTTCAGGGAGAGGGTTAGGGAGAGGGCGCTCTCCAGGGCCAACACCGAAGCCACCAGCAGACCCCCCTTCGCCAGCAAACCCGCCAAAAGCCCCAACTCAATTCCGAAACTGAAACTGCACCTCCGCCCCACGAATCTCCGAATGCCAGCTGTCGTCACTGGGATCGCTACGCTCCCCGCGCTCCCGCTGGATCAACCGGCCACCCACCTGGAACGGGCTCTCCTTCTCCTCGAACATCGGCGGCAGCAGCGGCTTGTCCAGGTCCTCGCGCAGGGCGCGGCCCGGTTCCAGGCCGTGCAGCACGTCCCTGGGCAGGCGCAGGTCGAGCTTGGAGGGCGGCAGCGGCTTGTTCACGCTGGGCTCGGCGGCTTTCTTCGGCTTGGCGTCGGCCACCGGCAGGCGCTCGGGGGCCAGGGGCTTGCCCAGTTCCGCCTTGGGCGCGGCCGGCTTCGCGCTGGCGGCGGGCGCCGGCCTGGGCTGCGCTGCGGGTTCGGGCGGCGGGGCCTTTTCCGCCGGGGCGGCGGGCGCCACCGCGGGCGCCTCGGCCTTGGCCGGTGGCGTCTTGTCGGCATCGCCGCAGGCGCTCAGCAACAGCGGCAGGAGGGTCAGCAGAACGAAGCGTCGCAACATCACGGGGCAGGCAAATGGCCAGGGGCGCGCCATCCTCGCCTTAGTTGATCTGTAAGACAAGAGGCTCGGACCAATCCGAAGGCAATTCCGATGGACGCGCTCAGGCTCTCAAGGGCGGGCCTCCAGGCGCTGCAGCTCGGCGTCGATATCCAGTCGCGGATAACGCCGCTGCAGGTCCTCGCGCAGGCTCGCAGCGGCCGCCTGGTCACCCTGCCGTTGCAACTCGGCCAGGCGCCGCAGGCTGGCCTGCGGTTCCGCCGTGGCCGGCTCGGCGCTGCGCTTGGCCATGGGTGCTGCCGCGTCGGCGGCTACCGCGCTTTCCGCCATCTGCTTGCGCTGCTCCAGCTGCGGCGCCGGCGCAGCGGCGGGGGCGGCCGGCGCCGAGTACAGCGCCGGGGCGGCCTGGCGGGCGGAGCGGGCCATGGATTCGGCCTTGGGCGCCGGGGCCATGGCCGGCGCGACGGCGTCGTAGCGCGGGGCTTCCTCGAAGGTGCGCAAGGCCAGGCTCAGGCCGATGCCCAGGGTCGCCACCCCGGCCAGGGCCACCGACCAGCGCTGTGGCCGGCCGAACAGCCAGCGGCCCAGGCGTTGCCAGGCACTCGCGCGCGGCTGCACGGCGGCGCGGGCCGCCGCCAGGATGCGGGCGTCCAGCGGCGCCGGGGGCTGCTCGCCGCCGTGCCGGCGGAAGTGTTCGAGCAGCTCGGCTTCCTCGGCGTCCGGCCGCTGCGGATGGCGGGTCATGGGGATACCTCCTGGGTCGCCGCCGGGTCGGCGAGCAACCGGCGCAGTTTCTGCAACGCGTAGCGCAGGCGGCTCTTCACCGTCTCGGCGGGCGCGCGGGTCAGTTCGGCGATCTCCTGCAGCTCCAGGTCGCCGTGGGCGCGCAGCAGGAACACTTCGCGCTGCTCGCCGGGCAACGCCTCCAGGGCCTGCTGCAGGCGCTCGCGGTCGCGGCTCAGGCTCAGTTGCCACAGCGGGTCCTCGGCCTCGCCGGTCAGCGCCTCGCCATGTAGCTGTTCGTCGAAAGCCTCATGCTGCGAGCTGCGCCGGCCGTTGCGCCGCCAGTGGTCGATCAACCGGTTGCGGGCGATCCGGTACAGCCAGGTGCGAAAGCTAGCCCGGCCCTCGGGCTCGCTGTCGCTGCGGATCAGGCTCAGCCAGGTTTCCTGGAACACTTCCTCGGCCTGCGCGACGTCGCCGCCCAGGCCGCAGAGGAAGCGGTACAGGCCCAGGCGATGGCGCGCGTAGAGCGCGGCGAAGGCCTCGGCATCGCCTTTGCGGTAGCGCCGCAGCAGCGCGGCGTCGTCTTCGTCCGTGGTCAAGTCAGGGGTTCCGTGCCAAGGGGGTTTGCAGGCTGCGCGCCAGCTCGACGAGCTGGAGGAACTCGCCGCGCAGGCCGAACGGGTCCTCGCCGCGCGCGCTTCGGGCCAGGGCCAGAGTATCGCCCAGGTCGAAGCCGCCGGTGTAGCGCGCGCCGTCGAGCTGCTGGGCGAAGGCCGCCACCGCCGCGGCGAAGCGCAGGTCGTCGCTGGCCCGGGCCAGGTCGCCGGCGCCGCTGGCGGCGATTGGGCGTTCGACGAGCTGGCTGGGCCCGCCCTCCGGCTTCTGCCAGCGCACCCGCAGCCAGGCCAGTTCGTCGCCCTTGCCGGCGGGCTTGGCCTCGGCCTGGTAGCGCAGCGGCTCGAGCCAGCCCTTCTGCCCTTTCGGGACGATTTCGTAGAGCGCGGTGACGGTGTGCCCGGCGCCGATCTCGCCAGCGTCGACCTGGTCGTTGTTGAAGTCCTCGCGCTTCAGCGCGCGGTTCTCGTAGCCCAGCAGGCGATACTCGCTGACCTGCGCCGGGTTGAATTCCAGCTGCAGCTTCACGTTCTTCGCCAGCACCGCGAGGGTCGAGCTGAGCTGTTCCACCAGCACCTTGCGCGCCTCGCGCAGGTTGTCGATGTAGGCGTAGTTGCCGTCGCCGGCGTCGGCCAGCTGTTCCATCAGGCGCTCGTTGTAGTTGTCCACGCCGAAGCCCAGGGTGGTCAGCGATACCCCGCTGCGGCGCTTCTCGGCGGCCATGGCCTTGAGCGTCTCGAAGTCGCTGACGCCGACGTTGAAGTCGCCATCGGTGGCCAGCAGGATGCGGTTGATGCCCTTGTCGATGAAGCCCTGCTGCGCCATGCGGTAGGCCAGTTCGATGCCTGCCGCGCCAGCGGTGGAGCCGCCGGCCTGCAATTGCTCGATGGCGGCGCGGATCTTCGCCTTGTCCTTGCCCGAGGTGGGTTCCAGCACCACCCGCGAGTCACCGGCATAGACCACCAGCGACACCTTGTCCTGCGGCCGCAACTGGTCCACCAGCAGCTTGAGGGTGCCCTTCACCAGCGGCAGGCCCTCGCGGCGGTCCATGGAACCGGAGACGTCCACCAGGAACACCAGGTTGGCCGGCGGCAGTTGCTCGACGCTGCGCTCCGAAGCCTTGATGCCGATGCGCAGCAGCCGGGTGTGCGGGTTCCACGGCGACGGCGCCAGCTCGGTGGTGATGCCGAAGGGGCTGTCGTCGCTGGGCGGCGCGTAGGCATAGGGGAAGTAGTTGAGCATCTCTTCCAGGCGCACCGCGCCCTGGGGCGGCAGGCGGCCCTCGTTGAGCAGGCGGCGGACGTTGGCGTAGCTGCCGGTGTCCACGTCGATGCTGAAGGTCGACACCGGCGCCTCGGCGACGCTGTGCACCGGGTTCTGCGCCAGCTTCTGGTATTGCTCGCGGTCCTGGTCGCGGTAGCCGGCCGGCAGCGGCTCGGGCGCCACGGGCAGGGCGTAGCTTTCCAGCATCGGGGCGGCGGCCGGCATGGCGCGGCGGGCCTCGCGCTTGGCGGCCAGGTCGGCGAGCGGCGCCTGTTTCGTCATCGAAGGCTGGGCGGCCTGTTGCTGGGTGGACTGGCCACAACCGCCCACGGCCAGCAGCAGGCCGATGGCGAGGGGACGGAAGGCGGAAGCGGGAAGGGACATGACGGCGGCCTCGGTGAAGGAGTCAAACCTTCAGACGAGGCCGTCAGCCAAAACGGGTTAAGCATCAACCCTATTCAAGCCCAGGTGTTTCAGGCAGCGATCTGCTCCTCCTGGCACAGCTGGCAGGCCAGCATGCCGAGGGTCATGATCGCCCGCTCCGCCTCGCGGTTCCAGGGGATGCCGCAGGTCAGGCGCAGGCAGTTGTTGAACTGCTCGGTGTTGCTAAAGATCAGCCCCGGGGCGATGCTGATGCCCTGCTCCAGCGCGCGCACGTGCAGTTCCTTGGTGTTCACCTTGGCCGGCAGGCTGACCCAGAGGATGAAGCCGCCCTTGGGCCGGGTCATCTGCGTGCCTTCGGGGAAGTACTGCTGCACCGCCAGTTGGTAGGCGGTCATGTTCTTGCGGTACTCCTGGCGGATGTAGCGCAGGTGGCGGTCGTAGCCGCCGTTCTCCAGGTAGGCGGCCACGCCCATCTGCGTCACCGTGCATGCCGAATGCGTGGTGAAGGTCTGCAGACGGCGGATTTCCTCCTGGTAGCGCTCGGCGATGATCCAGCCGATGCGCACCCCCGGCGAGATGGTCTTGGAGAAGCTCGAGCAGTACACCACCCTGCCCTCGCGGTCGTGGGCCTTGAGTGACTTGGTCTGGCCCTCGTCGAACATCAGCTCGCCGTAGATGTCGTCCTCGATCACCCCGATGTTGTGCTCGGCGGTGAGCTTGAGCAGTTGCTTCTGGCGCTCCTCGGGGATGGTCCCGCCCAGCGGGTTGGACAGCCGCGCGGTCAGCACCAGGGCCTTGATCGGCCACTGGTTGGCGGCCAGCTGCAGGGCTTCCAGGCTGATGCCGGTGAGCGGGTCGCTGGGGATCTCGATGACCTTCAGGCCGAGGATGTCGGCCAGTTGCAGCAGCCCGTAGTAGCTGGGCGACTCGGTGGCGATCAGGTCGCCGGGGCGGGTCATCACCCGCAGCGCCATGTGGATGGCGTCCACGCAGCCGTGGGTGATGGTCACCTGGCTGGGGTCGACCACCACGCCGGCGTCGCGCATGCGGATCGCCACCTGGCGGCGCAGCGGCTCGTAGCCGGGGCTGAACATGTAGCTGAAGGCCCGCGGGCTGGAGAAGCGGGTGACCTTGGCCAGTTGCTGGTGCAGCGCGCGCACCGGCAGGTAGTCCACGTGGGGCACCGCCGCGCCCAGGGGGAACACGCCCTCGCGGCGCGCCTCGGCCAGCACCTGGTTGATGATGCTGCTGCGGGTCACCAGGCCCGGGCGCTCGACCCGCGCGATGTCCGGGGTCGAGGCGGTCAGCGCCGGGGTGTGATGCACGTAGAAGCCGGACTGCGGGCGCGCGCGGATCAGCCCCTGGTCCTCCAGGGTGGCGTAGGCCTGCAGCACGGTGGCGTGGCTGACGTTGAGCTGGGTGCTCAGCTTGCGTACCGAGGGCACGCGCTCGCCCGGCTGGTAGACGCCGCGGCGGATGTCCTCGGCGAGTTGCTGGGCGATGCGTTGGTACAGAAGCAGATTGCTCATGGCGGCGATCCCTCGGGCATTGGACCGAAACAGTAGCCAAAAACTCGAAACTGTTCCAGAACAGTAGCAGGGAAACATGCCGATACAGCCCGCCGCCGATGATCGGCGCAGGCCGCGCGCCAGAGCGCCTCAGAACTCCCCGAGCCAGTCCAGCATGCCGGCGATCACCAGTTGCGCGTCGTTGGTCACGCCCAGCTTCCTCATGGCGTTGCGCTTGTGGGTGCTGATGGTGGAAACGCTGCGGCTGGTGCGCTCGGCGATCTCGCCGACCGTGGCGCCATGGGACAGGCGGAGCAGGATGTCGATCTCGGTGGGGCTCAGCGGCTGGCCGGTATGGCGCTGCGGGCGGAGGGTGGGGTCGTTGTAAGTCAGCCCCTGGCGAATCCGCGTCACCGCCTCGTCCAGTACCGACAACGGGCTGCGCTTGCAGACATAGGCGCTGGCGCCGCACTTGAGCGAGGCCCGCGCCATCAGCGGCGCCCCCGATACCGAGTAGACCAGCACCTTGAGCTGCGGGTAGTTGCGCTGCAGCCATTCGAGCAAGTGCACGCCATCGCGCCCGCGCGAGCCGGGCAAGGCCATCTCGGTGATCAGCAGATCGAGGTCGGGGCGTTCGCTCAACTGGCGCAGCAGCGAATCTGTATCGGTGACCCAGTCCAGCACCTGCACCTGGCTCTGGTCGGCCAGGTAGCGCTGCAACCCCCAGCCGGTCAGCGGCTGGGCATCGGCGACGAGGGCTTTGAGAGTTTCACGTTTGAAGGGCATTGCGGGTTCCTGCTGGCGGACGCCCCGGAGTGGGGTGGTCCCATCGGCGTATTTTCGCCAAGGCGACCCTCGAACAGCTTCGAGATGCCACCCTGCCAACAGGTTAGCAGCGCCGGGCCGGCCCGCCCGGCGCCAGGGGCTCAGCGCTGGGCGCCGAGCTGGCCCTTGTCGTCGGAGAAGACGATTTCCACGCGGCGGTTCTGCGCGCGGCCCAGGGACGAGGCGTTGTCCGCCACCGGGTAGGCCTCGCCGAAGCCCTGCACCTGGATGCGCTTGGCGTCCACGCCGAGGTCGGTGAGCACGTCGGCCACCGCCTGGGCGCGGTCCCGGGACAACTGCTGGTTCTCCTGCTCGTCGCCCTGGTTGTCGGTGTAGCCCTCGATGCGGATCACCCGCCGCGGGTTGAGCTGGAGGAACTGCACCAGCTTGAGCACGGTGCGGTTGGCGGCGGGCTTGAGGTCGGACTCGCCGCTGTCGAACAGCACGTCGCCGAGGGTCAGCACCAGGCCGCGCTCGGTCTGGTCGGTGGCCAGGCTGACCATCTGCTCTTCCAGCCACTTGCTCTGCTCCTGCACGCTGGCCAGCTTGGCCTCGCGCAGGACCAGCTGCAGGCGCTCGCGGTCGAGCTGCTGGCGGGCCAGGCGCTCCTGGTTCAGCGCCAGGTTGCTGCGCTCGCGGGCGATCTCGCTGTAGCGCTGGCTGAGGTAGGCGTACTGCAGCACGTCGTCGTTGCTGCCCCAGTAGCTGGACAGGCGCTCGGCGCGGGCCAGGGACTCGCCGGCGCGGATCACGTCGCGCGGCGCGCTGTGCAGCACGCCGGAGTCGTCCTTGACCGCCTGGAACTCGCTGCGCGCGCGCTCCAGGGATTGCTCGGCGAGCTGCCCGTGGGTGCAGCCCGCCAGGGCCAGGGCGGCGACGACCAGGCCGCATGGCATCAACCGGCGCGGGCTCATTTCACCTCCCCCAGCTGGCGGCGCAGGCGCTGGATGCTCTTGCCCTGCTCGGCCAGTTGCGCGGCGCTCTTGCCGGTCAGCACCTTGGCCTCGGCCAGGCGCGCGTCCAGTTCGGCCTGCTCGGCGAGCTGCCGGGCGCGCTTGTTGGCGGCGCCGGCCAGGGCCTCGCGGGCGGCCTGGTACTTGTCCTCGGCCAGCTTGAACTCGGCCACCTCGTCCGTGGCGCCGACCGCCCGGGCCTGGTCCAGGGCCTGTTCGGTGAGACGCATCTGCTCGTTGGGAAGCGGGTCGTTGGCGCATCCCGCCAGGGCGCACAGCAACAGCCCAGGGAGGGTCATGCTTGGCTTGCTCACGAAATCTTCTCTACTGCGTGGGAGAGGCGGCGGACCGCGCTTGCTCGGCCTGCCAGCGCTGCAGGTTGCGCTGCAACAGGCGCTGCGGTACGCCGGCGGCAATCAATTCTGTCATCTTTTCCTGCAGTTGTCCGCGCAGTTCCGGGCCGTAGCAGGGCGAGGCGTGGGCCAGGGTCAGGTACAGCCCTTCGCTGGAGATCGGCGGCTCCAGCGGTTGCAGGCGCTGCTGCAGGCCCAGCCGGGCCGCCGTGGCCAGGCCGGGGAAGCGCTCGTAGAGCACGTAGTCGGTGCGCCCCAGGGCCAGCTTCTGGAAGGCCTGGGCTACGCTGGGCACCTCTTCCAGGGTCAGCTGCTGCTCGGCGAAGTCGTCGAAGGCGGCGCCGAAGCTGTTGTTCACCAGGGTGCCGCCCTTGTGGCCGCGCAGGTCTTCCCAGCGGGCGTAGGGGAAGCCTTCGCCCTTGTGCACCCAGACCACGTTGTCGGTGCTGAGGAAGGCCGGGCGGATGTAGTCCATGATCGCCTCGCGCTCGGGCGTGAGGAAGGCGCCGGCGAGCAGGTCGACGCGGCCCAGGCGCGCCTCTTCCTGGGCGCGGGCCCAGGAGCCGGTGTAGCGCACGCGGATGCTCACGCCCATGGACTTGCCCAGTTGCTCCAGCAGCTCGGCGCTGGCCCCGACCAGGCGCTCCGGCTGGGCGGGGTCGCGCCAGAGGAACGGCGGGTATTCCGGGTTGCCGCTGGCCACCAGCACCGAACACTGGCTGCTCTGGGCGTGGGCATACAGCGCCAGCAGGCCGACCATGGCCAGCAGGACGCGGCTGCGCCTGATCATGCGCGGTCCTCGCGAACCGGCGAAAGGGAGGGCGGTGCGTATGACGACGGCATGCTAGCTTCTGTAAGAAAAAGTTCTGAGCGAAGGGTCAGACTAGGCGAATTCGGACGCCAGTGCAGCATGTCACTGTTCAGGTGGATACGCCAAGCCGGGAACCGTCGCGTTCCCTTCCCGCCCCTCGATTTCCGCTACCCCGGTCACAAGGATCACCGATGAAGAAAGTCCTGCTCGCCCTCGTCCTGCTGCTGGCCGCCGGCGCCGGCGTGCTCTACGCCTTCCCCTCCACCCTGCTGGCCAGCGCCCAGTTCGTCGAGCGCACCCGCGCCGGCCTGGACGAGCAGAGCGTGCGCGTCGACGGCCTGGACATCCGCTACTACGAGGGCGGCCCGCGCGAGGCCGAGACCGTCCTGCTGGTCCACGGCTTTGGCGCCGACAAGGACAACTGGCCGCGCTTCGCCCGCTACCTGACCTCGCGCTACCACGTGCTCATCCCCGACCTGCCCGGCTTCGGCGAAAGCAGCCAGCCCCAGGCCATCAGCTACGACGTCGGCACCCAGGCCGAGCGCCTGGTGGACTTCGCCAAGGCCCTGGGCATCGGCCGCCTGCACCTGGTGGGCAACTCCATGGGCGGGCAGATAGTCGCGCTGATGGCCGCGCGGCATCCGGACATGGCCTTCTCCGTGGGCCTGTTCGACAACGCCGGGATCATGGCCCCGCAGCAGAGCGAGCTGTTCAAGCGTCTGCTCGGCGGGCAGTCCAACCCGCTGGTGCTGAGCCGCCCCGAGGACTTTTCCGGGCTGATGGACTTCGTCTTCTACCAGCGCCCGCCGATGCCCGAGCGCCTGCAACTGTACCTGGGCGAGCGCGGCGTGCAGCGCAGCCAGCTCAACGCCTACATCTTCGGCCAGCTGCGCGAGCGCTACATCCCGCTGGAGCCGGAGCTGCCGAAGATCACCGCGCCCACCCTGCTGCTGTGGGGCGACCGCGACCGCGTGCTGGACGTTTCCAGCATCGAGGTGATGAAGCCGCTGCTCAGGCATCCCAGCGTGGCCATCCTGCGCGACTGCGGCCACGTGCCGATGATCGAGCGCCCGGAAGAGACCGCCAGCCGCTACCTGGACTTCCTCGAACAGGCCAAAGCCCAGCGCACCGCGATTCGCTGAAGCCGGAATGCAGAACCGGCGCCTGGGCGCCGGTTCTGCTGGGGACGAGGATCAGCTTTTAAAGCTGGATCAGGCCGGGTATCTGCACGTCCGGATTGACGTCCTGCTCATAGTCCACCCCGGCGATCTCGAAGCCGAACAGGCGCAGGAACTCGGTCTTGTAGCCGGTGAAGTCGGTCAGTTGGTACAGGTTCTCGTTGGTCACCTGGTTCCACAGTTCCTTCACCTTGTCCTGCACGTCCGGCTGCAGCTCCTTGTAGTCGGCGCGCAGGCGGCCGTTGGCGTCCAGGTGCGGCTGGCTGCCGTAGAGGCTGTCGCGGAACAGGCCGTCGACCTGCTCGATGCAACCCTCGTGGGTGCCCTTCTCCTTCATCACCTTGAACAGCAGCGACAGGTACAGCGGCATCATCGGGATGGCCGAGCTGGCCTGGGTGACCACGGCCTTGAGCACCGATACGCGGGCGTCACCGCCGCTGGCGGCCAGCTTCTCGCGAATGCCCAGGACCTTCTGGTCCAGGTCCTTCTTGGCGGCGCCGATGGAGCCGTTCCAGTACAGGTCGTGGGTGATCTCTTCGCCCAGGTAGGTGAAGGCGGTGGTCTTGGCGCCATCGGCCAGCACGCCGGCTTCCTGCAGCGCGTCCATCCACATCTGCCAGTCTTCGCCACCCATCACCGCGACGGTGTTGGCGATCTCCTCGGGGGTCGCCGGCTCCATCACGCTTTCCTTGATCACTTCCTTGTCGGTGTCCAGGCCGCGGAAGTTGACGGTCTTGCCCACCGGCTTGAGCACCGAGTTGAAGACTTCGCCGGTCTTCGGATGAGTGCGGCGCGGGGCGGCCAGGCTGTAGACCACCAGGTCGACCTTGCCCAGGTCCTGCTTGATGGTTTCGATGGTGACCTTCTTCACCTCGTCGGAGAAGGCGTCGCCGTTGATGCTGCGGGCGTACAGGCCCTTGGCGTGGGCGAACTTCTCGAAGGCCGCCGAGTTGTACCAGCCGGCGGTGCCGGCCTTGGTCTCGCTGCCCGGGCGCTCGAAGAACACGCCCAGGGTGGCGGCGCCGGCGCCGAAGGCGGCGCTGATGCGCGCGGCCAGGCCGTAGCCGGTGGACGAGCCGATCACCAGGACCTTCTTCGGACCGTTGGCGATGGGGCCATGCGCCTCGACGTACTCGATCTGTTCCTTGACGTTGGCTTCGCAGCCGGTCGGATGGGTAGTGACGCAGATGAAGCCACGCACGCGCGGTTTGATGATCATGAAAACCTCGTTTGCCAGGTGCCGTTAGAACAGGTTCAGGTACTGAAGACGTCGCGCATTGTAGATGAGACACCTTCTCTTGGGCGCAACCGGGAGAAGATTCGTGACCAATGGGTCATCCCCTGCGGCGAACACGGGAAACCCGGGGCCGGAAATGAAAGAACCCGCTCCTGGGAGCGGGTTCCTTCGTCAGCGGTTCAGGCTCAGACGGCCTTTTCCAGCTCCGGTACGAGCTCGAACAGATCGCCCACCAGGCCGTAGTCGGCGACCTGGAAGATCGGCGCCTCTTCGTCCTTGTTGATGGCCACGATGACTTTCGAGTCCTTCATGCCCGCCAGGTGCTGGATGGCACCGGAGATGCCCACGGCGATGTACAGCTGCGGGGCGACGATCTTGCCGGTCTGGCCGACCTGCATGTCGTTCGGCACGAAGCCGGCGTCGACCGCGGCGCGGGAAGCGCCCACCGCTGCGCCCAGCTTGTCGGCCAGGGCGTAGAGGATCTTGAAGTTGTCGCCATTGCCCATGCCGCGGCCACCGGAGACCACGATCTTGGCGGCGGTCAGTTCCGGACGGTCGGACTTGGCCAGCTCTTCGCCGACGAAGGCGGACTTGCCGGCGTCAGCCGGGCCGGAAACCTGCTCGACGGCAGCCGAACCGCCTTCGGCGGCGACGGCGTCGAAGCCGGTGGTGCGCACGGTGATGACCTTGACCGGGGCCGAGGACTGCACGGTGGCGATGGCGTTGCCGGCGTAGATCGGGCGCTTGAAGGTGTCGGCGCTGACCACTTCGATGATCTCGGAGATCTGGTCGACGTCCAGCAGCGCGGCGACGCGCGGCAGGTAGTTCTTGCCGTTGGTGGTGGCGGCGGCCAGGATGTGGCTGTAGCCCTTGCCGAGTTCGGCCACCAGCGGGGCGACGTTCTCCGGCAGTTGGTGGGCGTAGGCGGCGTTGTCGGCGACCAGCACCTTGGCAACGCCCGCGATCTTGGCGGCGGCTTCGGCCACGGCGCCGACGTTCTGGCCGGCGACCAGCACGGCGACATCGCCACCGATCTTCTGCGCGGCAGCGACGGTGTTCAGGGTGGCAGCGCCCAGGACGCCGTTGTTGTGCTCAGCGATTACCAGGATAGCCATCAGATTACTTTCGCCTCGTTCTTCAGTTTCTCGACCAGTTCAGCCACGGACTTGACCTTGATGCCGGCGCTGCGGGCAGCCGGAGCTTCCACTTTCAGGGTCTTCACGGTGGAAGCGGTGGAAACGCCGAGGGCGTCCGGGGTCACCACGTCCAGCGGCTTCTTCTTCGCTTTCATGATGTTCGGCAGCGACGCATAGCGCGGCTCGTTCAGGCGCAGGTCGGTGGTGACGATCGCCGGCAGGTTCAGCGCAACGGTCTGCAGGCCGCCGTCGATTTCACGGGTGACGTTGACCTTGTCGCCAGCCACTTCGACCTTGGAGGCGAAGGTGCCCTGGGCGTAGCCGGTCAGCGCGGCCAGCATCTGGCCGGTCTGGTTGTTGTCGCTGTCGATGGCCTGCTTGCCGAGGATCACCAGCTGCGGCTGCTCTTTGTCGACCACGGCCTTCAGGGCCTTGGCGATGGCCAGGGAATTCAGTTCTTCGTTGGTCTCGACCAGGATGGCGCGATCGGCGCCCAGAGCCAGGGCGGTGCGCAGTTGTTCCTGGGCCGCGGTCGGGCCGACGGAGACGGCGACGATTTCAGTGGCGACGCCTTTTTCCTTCAGACGCACGGCCTCTTCCACGGCGATTTCGCAGAAGGGGTTCATGGACATTTTCACGTTGGCGAGATCGACGCCGGAGTTGTCCGCCTTGACGCGGACCTTGACGTTATAGTCAACTACTCGTTTGACAGCTACAAGAACCTTCATGGATTCCTCGTTTTTCTCCGGTGAATAGGAATGTCGCCAGACAGGCCTGGCCGGTAGTGCACGCCATCTGCGACTACATCCAGCGAGACCGCGACCGCAAAACCGTGGCTATCTTGACCGCATCGCCCTGTCGGGTCAATACGCGTGAATGCCCGTTCATAAGGCGCGGAAGCCGATTCTATCAGGCTTCCGCGCATTTCAAACAAACGTTTGTATTGCCCAAAACGGGGGGTATAACTATGCTGGGCCCTGTCGCTATAATTGCGCCCCGCTCTGTCCGGGGTAGCGCCCCCGGCCCCATACCAACAAATAGCCTGTAGAGCCTTGAGTTAGGAGAGATCGAGAAGTGGAACGCGAATACATGGAATTCGACGTCGTCATCGTCGGCGCCGGCCCTGCCGGTCTGTCCGCCGCATGCCGACTGAAGCAGAAGGCCGCCGACGCGGGTCAGGAAATCAGCGTCTGTGTGGTCGAGAAGGGTTCCGAAGTAGGCGCCCACATTCTCTCTGGCGCCGTGTTCGAGCCCCGCGCGCTGAACGAGCTGTTCCCCAACTGGAAGGAACTCGAAGCCCCGCTGAACACCCCGGTCAAGCGCGACGACATCTACGTCCTGAAGAACGACCAGGCCGCCACCAAGGTGCCGAACTTCTTCGTGCCCAAGACCATGCACAACGAGGGCAACTACATCATCTCCCTGGGCAACCTGTGCCGCTGGCTGGCCCAGCAGGCCGAAGGCCTGGGCGTCGAGATCTACCCGGGCTTCGCCGCCCAGGAAGCGCTGATCGACGAGAACGGCGTGGTCCGCGGCATCGTCACCGGCGACCTGGGCGTCGACCGCGAAGGCAATCCGAAAGAAGGGTACTACACCCCGGGTATGGAGCTGCGCGCCAAGTACACCCTGTTCGCCGAAGGCTGCCGTGGCCACATCGGCAAGCAGTTGATCAGGAAGTACAAGCTCGACAGCGAAGCCGACGCCCAGCACTACGGCATCGGCATCAAGGAAATCTGGGACATCGACCCGGCCAAGCACGACCAGGGCCTGGTGGTGCACACCGCCGGCTGGCCGCTGAACGACGACAACCCGGGCGGCTCCTTCCTCTATCACCTGGAGAACAACCAGGTGGTGGTCGGCCTGATCATCGACCTGTCCTACAGCAACCCGCACCTGTCGCCCTTCGACGAGTTCCAGCGCTACAAGCACCACCCGGTGATCAAGCAGTACCTCGAAGGCGGCAAGCGCGTGGCCTACGGCGCCCGCGCCATCTGCAAGGGCGGCCTGAACTCGCTGCCGAAGATGGTATTCCCCGGCGGCGCGCTGATCGGCTGCGACCTGGGCACCCTGAACTTCGCCAAGATCAAGGGCAGCCACACCGCCATGAAGTCCGGCATGCTGGCCGCCGAGGCCATCGCCGAAGCCCTGGCCGCCGGCCGTGAAGGCGGCGACGAGCTGACCAATTACGTGGACGCCTTCAAGGCCAGCTGGCTGTACGACGAGCTGTTCCGCAGCCGCAACTTCGGCGCAGCCATCCACAAGTTCGGCGCCATCGGCGGCGGTGCCTTCAACTTCATCGACCAGAACTTCTTCGGCGGCAAGATTCCGCTCACCCTGCACGACACCACCCCGGACTACGCCTGCCTGAAGAAGGCCAGCGAAGCGCCGAAGATCGACTACCCGAAACCGGACGGCAAGCTGAGCTTCGACAAGCTCTCCTCGGTGTTCCTCTCCAACACCAACCACGAGGAAGACCAGCCGATCCACCTCAAGCTGACCGACCCGAGCGTGCCGATCGCCAAGAACCTGCCGCTCTACGACGAGCCCGCGCAGCGCTACTGCCCGGCCGGCGTGTACGAAGTGGTGAGCAACGACGACGGCAGCAAGCGCTTCCAGATCAACGCGCAGAACTGCGTGCACTGCAAGACCTGCGACATCAAGGACCCGGCGCAGAACATCACCTGGATCGCCCCGGAAGGCACCGGCGGGCCGAACTACCCCAACATGTAAATCAGCCCAACATGTAAGGCCGCCGTGTAATGAAGAACGCCGTTTCCCCCACAGGAAACGGCGTTTTTTTGTGCCTGCGCCGAGGTGCTCTTCGTAGGATGGGTTGAGCCTGCGAAACCCATGCGGTCGTGGTGATGGGTATCGCTTCGCTCAACCCATCCTACGACTACATTGCAGGCGAGCACGGCTTTTCGTAGGAGCGGGCCCTGCCCGCGAATCGCGCGCAGGGCGCGCTCCTACAAGGAGTACGGGCGCAGGGGCTTGAGGCCCCAACCGCTGTAGCGACACCTTCCGCGAACTACCGGCCGCTCCGGGACCCGCCGGTCACGGCTGCGGGCCGATGGCGAAGAACTCGCCGCCACTCCACACGCCCAGCCATTCCTGGCCATCGATCAGCCGCGGCACGGCCAGTTCGACCAGCTGGTAGAAGACGTTGCGGTGGATCAGCGCCTCCAGGTTGCTGCGCACCAGCACGTAGGGCGCCGGTTCCTGGGTCTGCGGGTCGATGTCGACGCGGATCGGATGGTCGGGGCCGGCGACGAACTCGTCCTCGACGTTGCTGGTGAAGCGCAGTTGCTGGGCCTCGCCCTGCCCTTCCACGCTCAGCGTCACGGCGACGAAAGGCGCATCGTCGACGCGGATACCGCACTTCTCCACCGGGGTGATCAGGAAGTAGTCGTCGCCATCGCGGCGGATGATGCTGGAGAACAGCTTGACCATCGGCTTGCGCCCGATGGGCGTGCCCAGGTAGTACCAGGTGCCGTCGCGGGCGATGCGCATGTCGATGTCGCCGCAGAACGGCGGGTTCCACAGGTGCACGGGCGGCAGGCCCTTGCCGGCGGGAATCTGCGCCAGCAGGTCGCCGGCCTTGCCTGTATCGGTCATTGGAACTCCTCGGTCGCCTTCACCCCCAGCAGGCTGCGGGCGTAGTCTTCCAGCGGCGGCCCGATCAGGTCCTCGGGCCGGGCGTCGTAGAACGTCAGGAAACCGCCGCGGCTGCGGATGGTGGCGCTGTCCAGCAGGAAGCGGTTGCCGGTGTCGATCAGCATCACCTGGATCACGCTGCGGTCGCGTCCGACGTCGTTGTCGGTGTCTTCATACTCTTCCCAGTTTCCCACATTGTCCTCGCCGCGGGCGAAGCGCGTGTACAGCAGGTAGTCGGCGCCGGCCGCCCGCGCCTCCTGCATGGCCTCGTCCAGGCCCTCCGGGGCCTTGGCCCGGCGCACCTGCGGGAAGTATTCGACGAAGCCCTTGAAGGCCTCCTCCGCCACCACGTTGGGCCGCGCGTAGGGATGCCCCGGCGGCACGAAGTGCCCCTGGGCGATGTAGATGAAGGAGTCCGGCTGCACCCGCCAGTTCCCCGTGCGGCGGGTGTGGCTGTGGTCGAGGAAGCCGGCGTCGCCCATGTAGTAGCCGGTGCGTTCGGCCATGTCGCTGGGCTTCATGCAGCCGGCCAGCGCAGCCAGGGCCAGGGTCAACAACAGGTAGCGCATTCGATCTCTCCGCGGCCGGCGTCGAAAAACCGGCGTTGGCCGGACGGATGCAGCTTCCGCGCCATCACAGGCCGCGCTGCCATTCCTGGCGCAACTTCGCCTGCTGCGGCCGCTCGATGGCCTCGCGCACCTGGGCCAGCAGGCGCGGCTTGTCGGCGCCGAGCACACCCTTGAGCACCAGGTAGTTGGAGGCGTGGTCGCTGCGGAACACGGTATCGCGCAGCTCCAGGCCCTGCAGCAGGCGCTCGACCTCGGCGAACAGCTGGGCCTGGCCCAGCGGCTGGAAGTCGGGGAAGCCTTCGCGCAAGCGCTGCTCGCCGGTGGGGAAGCTGACCACCAGGGTGGAGAGGAACTCCGGCTGCGCGGCGTTCATCAGGCGCGCCGAGTTGTCCGCGTGCTGCTCGCTCAGCCCCTGGCCGCCGAGGCCGTTGAGGATCATCACCGAGCGCTTGATGCCGGCCTGGCCGAGCTTGTCCAGGGCGTCGAGGGTCGAGGCGTAGGTCTCGCCCTTGTTCACCCGCGCCAGCACCTCGTCGTCGCCGGACTCGGCGCCGACGTAGGCCATGCCCAGCCCGGCGTCGGCCAGTTCCTTCAGTTCCGCCACCGACTTCTTGCGCAGGTTGCGCGGCAGGCAGTAGCTGGACACCCGCCGCACCTCCGGCAGGTGCTCGCGGATCGCCCGCAGGACGTTCAGCAGGCGCCGCGTCGGCAGCACCAGGGCATCGCCGTCGGCGAGGAACACGCGCTGGACGATCAGGCGCTCGCCGCAGCGGCGGATCTCCTCCAGCACCTCGGCCTCGTCGCGGGCGCGGAATTTCTTCTGCGGCTGCGTGTACATCTCGCAGAAGCCGCACTGGTTCCAGGAGCAGCCGTTGGTCACCGGCAGGATCAGCGAATGCGCCTCGCTCGGCGGGCGGAACACCGGTTCGATATAGGAAATGGGGAAGTCGTGCATGGATCGCTTGGCTTGGGGAATGTCGGGTTTCAGCCGCCGATGATCTTCATCACCGTGACGCCGCCGGAGAAGGCCACTTCCTGCTTGTCCGCCAGGGCCTTCACCAGCAGCCGCTGCAGGGCCGGCAGGGCCTGGTGGCGCGGCTTGTCGAGCAGGTCGCCGACGTAGTGGCGGTTGCTGGAGGACAGGCAGCCGTGCAGCCAGCCGGTGGAGGACAGGCGCAGGCGCGAGCAGGTGCGGCAGAAGGGTACGCTTTCGTTGGCGATCACGCCGAAGAAGCCGCGCCCCGGCACTTCGTAGCGCAGCGCGGTGGCATCCACCGGGGCGTCGGCCTGGATGTAGGGATGGCCGCGGCCGATCAGTTCGAGCAGCTCCTGCAGGCCGACGAACTGGCTGGCGAAGGCGTTGCCGTCGCGGGCCAGGTGGCCCATGCGCATCAGCTCGATGAAGCGCAGCTCGAAGCCGCGCGCCAGGCAATAGTCCAGCAGCGGCACCACCTGGTCGAGGTTCTGCCCGCGCAGCGGCACCATGTTGACCTTGACCTTCATGCCCGCGGCGCTGGCCTCGTCCAGCCCCTTGAGCACCGTGGCCAGGTCGCCGCCGCGGGCGATGCCGCGGAAGGCCGCGGCGTCCAGGGTGTCGAGGGAGACGTTCAACCGGCGGATACCGCATTCCAGCAGCAGCGGCAGCTTGCGCGAAAGCAACTGGCCGTTGCTGGTCAGGCTGATGTCCTTCAGGCCCAGGCGGCTGACGCCATGCAGGAATTCGTCGAGCTTGGGGCTGACCAGGGGTTCGCCGCCGGTGATGCGCAGGCGCTCGATGCCCGCGGCCTCGATCAGGTAGGCCACGCCGCGCACCAGGCTCTGCGCGGACAGCTCGTCCTGCGCGGCGACCAGGCGCTTGCCGTCCGGCACGCAATAGGTGCAGGCGTAGTTGCAGGCGGCGGTAAGGCTGACGCGCAGGTTGCGGAAGCGCCTGCCCTGGCGGTCGACGATCATCGATCGACTCCGGCGGAGAGTGGTTCTGTCAGTATATCCCCGCCGGGCCGCGGCGGCGGCCCGAAAGCGCCGCCGGCATTGGCTCAGGCGGCAGGGGTGTCGCCGTCGCGCTTGCGCTTGTTGCCCATGCGCACGCCGATGTCCATGAGGAACTGGAAGAAGCCCTCCTGGTCCTCCAGCACCTCGCGCCAGAAGGGCGAGTGGTACAGCGCCACGGCGCCGTGCACCAGGGCCCAGGCCGCGCAGTAGTGGAAGTACGCGGGAACGTCCTCCAGCTTGCCGGCGGCGATGCGCTCCTTGATCAACTGGCTCAAGCGCTCGAAGTTGGATTCGCGGATCTTGTGCAGTTCCTCGACCATCTCCGGCACCTGGCTGTTCTTCACCACCTTCTCTTCCAGGCGGTCGAACAGGCGGTAGCGCTGCGGATCGCGCATGCGGAACTCGAAGTAGGCGCGCGACAGGCGCTCCTTGTCGCGGGCGACGTCCTCGGAGTGGAACAGCGCCGCCAGGTCGCGCTCGTAGTCGAGCATCAGGCGCAGGTAGATCTCCGCCTTCGACTTGAAGTGCTTGTAGATGGTGCCTTTGCCGATACCCACGGCATCGGCGATCATCTCGACCGTGACACTGTCTTCGCCCTGCTCAAGGAACAGCTTGAGGGCGGTGTCGAGGATCTCCTGTTCGCGACGACGGAATTCGCGAACCTTGCGTGGCTCTTTCTGCATAAAAAGACTGTTCGGTCAAAAATAGTCAAAATCCGGAGCCGCGTATTATGCCTATTCAGCGACAAAATGCACGGAACATCCGCCATGAATCCGCTTTCTTTCGAGTTTCCCCAGGAACCCGGCCTGCGCTACCTGAACCACGCTGCCGTGGCACCCTGGCCCAAGCGTAGCGCCGACGCCGTCGCCGCCTTCGCCAGCGAGAACATCCGCCTGGGCGCGCGCGACTATCCGCAGTGGCTGCAGGTGGAGAACCGCCTGCGCCAGCGCCTTGCGCAGCTGGTCGGCGCCGCCACCACGGGCGACGTCGCCCTGGTGAAGAATACGTCCGAAGCCCTTTCCTTCGTGGCCTTCGGACTCGACTGGCGCCCCGGCGACCAGGTGGTGATCAGCGACCAGGAATTCCCCTCCAACCGCGTCGTCTGGGAAGCCCTGAAGCCGCGCGGGGTGGAGGTCATCCAGGTGAGCCTGGAAGGCGCCGATCCCGAGGCCGACCTGCTGGCCGCCTGCGGGCCGCGCACGCGCCTGCTGTCGATCAGCGCCGTGCAGTACGCCAGCGGCCTGCGCATGGACCTGGAGCGCCTCGGCGCCGGCTGCCGCCAGCGGGGCGTGCTGTTCTGCATCGACGCCATCCAGCAACTGGACGCCCTGCCCTTCGACGCCCAGGCCTACGACTGCGCCTTCGCCATGGCCGACGGCCACAAGTGGATGCTCGGCCCCGAGGGCCTGGGGGTGTTCTACTGCCGCGCCGCCGAGCGCGACCTGCTGTCGTTGCAGGAATACGGCTGGCACATGCTGGAGAACGCCGGCAACTACAACCAGACAGACTGGCAGCCGGCGCGCAGCGCGCGGCGCTTCGAATGCGGCAGCCCGAACATGCTCGGTGCCGTGGCCCTGGACGCCAGCCTGGGACTGCTGGAGGAATTCGGCATGCCGGCGGTCGGCACGGCCCTGGCCGAACGGGTACAGGCCTTGCAGGATGGCCTGCAAGGCATCCCCGGGGTGCGCCTGCACAGCCCGCTGCAACCCGAGCGCCGGGCCGGCATCCTGACCTTCAGCCTGGACGGCTGGGACAACGCCCGCCTGCACGAGCGGCTGAAGGCCGAACAGGTGGTGTGCATCCAGCGCGGCGCCGGGGTGCGCTTCTCGCCGCACTTCTACACCCCGGAAAACGTGATAGAGGACACACTGGCCATCATCTCGGCCCTGGCCCGGGAATAAGCCGCAACCCGCGAGCCAGGGGGCCTGGCCCCGGGCGCAGGCGGCAAATGGCGGGCCATGGGCCCGGCAGTATTCCAAATCTGTTTAAAAAACCGCCAGGCGGTTGTGGAAGCTCCGCCATCTTGGCCAATACTTGAACTTACTGGTGTGCGGCATCTCCCCCCAAGTGCCCCGCCAGTGAAGGTACCGAGGATCGCGTACCTTATTGTTACACTCCTAATGGTCTTGACCCGGATTCATCCCCCAGAACCCGGGTTTTTTTTATGTGCGTGAAATAATTGGGCTGTGCGTGCCCTTTCATGCCTGTAGGCGCGAGCTTGCTCGCGAACCTTGGCCACTCCGGCGTCCGCTGACGTTACCCTGGAAACCCGTAGGGCGCATAACGCCCAGGGCGTTATCCGCCAAATCGCGGGCAGGGCCCGCTCCTACAGGGGAATGCCGTGGGTTGGGCAGCATAGGAGCAACTGTCTTGCCGACTGCACCGAGGCGCTTTTCGTAGGATGGGTTGAGCCTTGGCGAAACCCATGCGGCCACGGCGATGGGTATCGCTTCGCTCAACCCATCCTACGGGTGTCATATTTGCCGGGGCGCAGGAGCGGACTCCGTCCGCGATTGGGCTCGCCGTGCATGGAGCTATCCGGTGGCACGAACCACCGAGCATCACGCCGCCAACGGGAACAACCGCTTGAAGTTCGCCGTAGTCTGCTCAGCCAACACCTCGAAGCTCACCCCACGCAACACCGCCAGGTACTCGGCCACTTCGCGCACGTATTCCGGCAGGTTCGGCTTGCCGCGGTGCGGTACCGGCGCCAGGTACGGCGAGTCGGTTTCCACCAGCAGGCGGTCGGCCGGTACCTGGCGGGCCACTTCGCGCAGGGCTTCGGCGTTGCGGAAGGTGACTATGCCCGACAGCGAGATGTAGAAGCCGATGTCCAGGGCCGCCTTGGCCATTTCCCAGTCCTCGGTGAAGCAGTGCAGCACGCCGGCCTGGGGCAGCGCCGCCTCGCGCAGCAGCGCCAGGGTGTCGGCGCGGGCCTCGCGGGTGTGGACGATGACCGGCTTGCCGGTGAGCTTCGCCGCTTCCAGGTGCAGGCGGAAGGCTTCCTGCTGCAGTTCGGCGGCTTCGGGTTCGTAGTGGTAGTCCAGGCCGGTCTCGCCGATGGCCACCACCCGCGGGTGGTTCAGTTCGGCCAGCAGCCAGTCCAGGGCCGGGGCTGCGCCGGGTTCCAGGTCCAGCGGGTGGACGCCCACCGAGCAGTGCACGTCGGCGTAGCGCTCGGCCAGGTCCTTGACCGCCCGGGCGTTGTCGGCGCTGACGCCGATGCACAGGAACTGCCCGACGCCCCGGGCGC
>Ga0180223_1000353_pt1 | contig 64423 bp, 67 predicted proteins | sample eDN5th30CKraftOP_FD_151337 | JGI IMG/M metagenome (GOLD analysis project Ga0180223, IMG submission 151337) | Enriched Organic Plus compost microbial communities from Emeryville, California, USA - eDNA 5th pass 30_C Kraft OP (version 2) (version 2) ... | reverse complement strand
AACTTGCCGTTCAGGCTCAAGCGTAAGGTTAAGTCCAGACACAAGCCTATCTCCGATCCCAAAACAGAATCGGAAACCTCACAGATCAGCTGCCATCCCGAAAGGTGCCCTCGGCACGACGCTTACCACATAAGCTTTATCTGTTCGATTGCAATTTCGGCAAAGAGTGAATAGGTGGCAGCCGTGAACAAGACGTTTTGGAGCACCTTTGGCCGACAGCGAAAACAACACCTTGGTTGAACTCACCGCCGAAGTAGTGTCGGCTTATGTTGCAAACAACCCAGTACCCGCGTCGGAGCTGGCGTCTTTGATCGCGCAGATCCATCGAACAATGTCAGGCCTTACATCAGGCTCGACTGCGGTGCCTCAGGAACCGCTGAAGCCCGCGGTGAACCCAAAGCGTTCGGTGCATGACGACTACATTATCTGTCTCGAAGACGGTAAGAAGTTCAAATCACTCAAGCGGCACCTGATGTCCCACTATGGGCTAACGCCCGACGACTACCGCGCCAAGTGGAATTTGCCCGCTGACTATCCGATGGTAGCGCCCAACTATGCCGCGGCGCGATCCGACCTCGCCAAGAGGATGGGCCTCGGCCGCAAGGCTAAAGAACCTGAAGCCGCTCCAGCAAAGCGGGGCCGCAAGAAAGCCGCCTAGCGCCCGAGCAGTTCCAGTATCAGAAATGCCAGGAGCCCTGTGGCCGCCCCGGCGGCAAGCGGCCACCATCGTCTCCATTGCCAGGACAGGTATTCACGCCAGCTTAATGAGGCCTTCCATTGTTTGAAGGCCTTTGCCTGCGCCTCCTCGTAAGCTTTGTCGGCACGCCAACCCATTTCTGGCCTTCCCCTAATCAGCACCGTTTTTGGTTATGTCCCGAACGCGGTCTGTCGCGGCCTTCATGCGGGCATAGGCAGGCAACAGGAAATCGCCTCGATATCTTACGGGGTCTTTCTCATTCAGATCGTTGATCGATTTGAGGCCAAGATATACATCCACCTAGCTGCCACCGTTCGTTGATGAGTGGGCGAAAGCGCCGAGCACCTGATCGGGCCTGACCAGTCCTTGCTCGGTACACCAATCGAGCGCCGCGAGTGGTGTGGGGCCTAGGCCTACATAGAGCGCGCCACCACCCAGTATTGAAAATGACGGTACAAAATCTCTCTCGAAGCTCTCTCTGAAGATCGGCGTCTTCAGCACGTCCTTGAAACCGCCCGCGAACGGCTTTCCTTTCCGGAACGCTGCGTGCGGCACGACGGATGTTGCGTGCAGCAGGTCTGCCCGATGCGCCCAGAGATCTTCTTCCCTTTCAATTCCCAACATCTCGGCGAAGCCGAAGTGACGCATCATCTGCAGCAGTTTCGGCCGCATCGTCGGGCCGCCGAACGCGCTGTGTTTTTTCGCTTCGATAAGGATTCCTTCGTCAGGCAGGCCAACCTTGATTTTGCTGCTGACCGTTCGGTATGCGAGCGCGATTTGCTCGGGCCCGGGTGTGATACCTACAAGAACGAGCCGAGCAGCAGCATTCACGTGCTCGAATGGGATGTAATAGAGTTCGTCGCGCCCAACAGATGCCAGCAGGGTCTCCGGCGATCGTGCTGCCGCCTCCCCTCTCCTGTTGATGATGTCGCGGAATCGATCGAGAAAAATCGGCACCGTCGTCAAATGAAATCCCCTTGCCCGGAAGGCTTATACCCTCACGACACGAACCTCGAAAGCCTCGCTGTGTATCGTGGCGACCACATCTCTGCCTTCGCGGTGATGGACACGAGGCCGACCCGTGATTTCGGTGCCGATATCGTCGCCGATAAATCCGAACTGGTCCCGTCGTTCAGTGCAAGTGGCACGGGAAGCCGATCGGCGTGTCCGCCGTTCGGGAGATCGTGGCCGCAAGGGCGCATTTCATGGCCGACTATTGTGCCGCGGTTTCCCGGACGAAGTTCACGGCAGCCGCTGCTGAGTTGGCGAGATCGAACGATGTTGCGCTGCTCGATAACGACAAGTTGGCGCGGCTGAATTCCATGTTCGATTGAGATGGCCTCAGTCGACTGAATAGTTGAACGTGCCGCAAAGACCTGGGGAATTGATGTCTATCGTTCGTTCGATCCCTCGAAGACGGCTAAGCTGAGCAGCGAGGTCCCGAACGACAAGGACTCGTGGAAAACGAGATATCGGGCCGCCTTACCGCAGAGGGTGTTCCCGTTGAGGAGAACACCAGGATCGTTGGCCAACATGAAGACCTCGGCCGTCACCTTCTGGTCGTCGACGTCATCCCACTGACGCCATGATGCACCGACCGATGTCAGTTGGAGCTTCTTGCCGTTGCCGAAGGTGATCGTCATATTGCTGCCGGGGATCGCGAACTGCTTGTTGCCGGACAGCCGGATTGCGCCACTGATCAATTCCGCCGTGCGGCTGTACGGCTCGAATTTACGAGCGTCTTGCCAAACGTGGTGCTCGATAGCTGATTGGGCGAAGACCGGTCCGACGGTGAGGGAAACCGCGATGGCAAAGGCTAGCGAGCATCTGTATTGCCGGATCATTCTCGATCGACCTCCATATTCATTGCGTCGTAAAAGATTGTAGACCAGAAAGCCCGTGAGGAACCGGAAACCTTGGGCGAAGGGTAAATGACCAAGAAAGTCTTTCTGGATGCCAATGTCATCATCCGCGCCGGACGGCCACCAGGCGGCCCGTTAGTGGAACGGGTTGCAGACCTTGTAAAAGCCGATCTCGTTTCGATCGTGACTACAAATTTGACCATGGTCGAGATCGCGAAAAAGCACGCCGAAAATGACTTTGACGTCATAAAGGAGGTGGGGAGGCCCCATTTTCGAAGGCTCGTCCAGGAAACACTTGACGTGGAGCTGCCGCAAATCGGCAAAGAAGCACTTCGAGAAAATCTCCATCTCAAATACCGCAGACTCACGGAGGATATGTTCTCGAGGCTGAAGGCCAAGGTGCTTTCGATTGATGACGTTAAGCCATCGTCCGTCTTCAACGCTTATTCAGCAAGCCAAGGCTTCTTCTCTGGCCAGAGCAAACGAGACCAGTTTCCAGACGCATTTGTTTTTGAGTGTTTAAAGCCCGAGGCGAGAGAAAACGATCCGCTCATCATTGTGTCCGATGACAGCGATTTCAACGGACCATCTCGGTCGGTCGATCATCTCAAGCTGCTGAGGTCGATACCTGAGCTATTCACTGAACTCGGATACGAAATGGAAGCGCCCGATATCCGGGAGTTCATCGACGACAACATAGATCGCATCCAGGACCTCTTGGCCGAGGAACTATCCAATTGGAGTCTGATAGCAACCGACGTCGAGGACGCAGACATCGAGCAAGATACGGTTCAGCTGGAGACACTGCATTCATTCAGCGTTTTCGGACAGATGGGCGAAGACCGCTCGATCTTGGTGGTTGCCAAAGCGGAATTGAAGGTCGACGTAAGCTTCACCCATCCGGATTGGGCGACGGCCGCCTACGACGGCGAAGATAAGGTACTGATCCCCGTGTTGGATGACGTTAGCTGCGCATGGCGGGCCGCAGGTTTCACCTTTTTCGGCCCCGGGCTGTGGGCGTCGCCGATCTTGTTGCGCAGCGATCCAAGGGACTCGACGACTGATTGGCAACTTCCTAGAATCTACTTGAAAACAAGTTCGGTGTGGCCGTCCGAAGCCAGAATCTTCGCCAGTTTCCGATACAGGACTGGCAGGTCATCTTTTTCTTCATAGGTATCCCCTGCCTCGGTGACGATCCATTTACAGACGTCCTCGAGTAGAGTCCTGGCAAGCGTGTTCGTTCCCGCAGGATCAGTATATGGCGGCGGGCTGTACCTCGTAGACTGGGCTGCCCGACAGCCGACGGACGGTGATGAGCCTGTAGCCGTCGTGGCGCAGCTGATCGTTGATCGCTGCGACCATTTCAGTCTGGACGTCGGCCGATTAAGTAAGGGGGCTGGTGATCTCCTCTAGAAACCGGAAGAACTGCTTCTGCGAGCATGTCAGATAACCGACCGCATCAAGTGTCTCTCGATTGCCCCAGTCATTGTTCCGAACAATGGCGTTGAAGAGATCATCCTCTAGCGTCCGCTGCGTGCTGTAATTCTCAAAGATGGACGGCATCTGGTTGGTCGGCCAAACTCGGCGGATGAAGTCGATTCCTTCAAATTCGGTGCTGTATGGTCGTTTGTCGAAAATCGCCATGATGCGGCGGCGGGTGAGCTCGGAAACGATGACTTGTCCGGTTTCCTCAATTTTGGCCAGTGCCTCTGACAGCTCATACGAGTCTACTTCTTCAAGGATCCGCTGCGCGATCGGAATCAATTCGGCCGCCGATTTCTCGAGAAGACGTCGTTCCGCATTTGAATTTGCTTTTGAATGACTCGTCGCGATCACCTTCTCGTAGACCAAGGCGGCTGCAGAAGAGCGGCACCTCGTTGGCGCTGAAATCAGAGATAGCGCCTGCCAAGGCATTTCTAAGCTGTTTGACTGCTGCAGTCGGATACTGCTGCACTGCCTGTCGATTCACGCCGAGATCCTTTCTCCCTTCAATTTACATGCAAACCCTGCGGCCGTGCTAGTTGTTCCCCGATCTTTTGTTCGCTTTCTGTTCAACTGTTAGGCCAACGACCGACCGCCCGCTCCGTTAATGGAAAACATAGAATGAACCGAACCGCAGATCGATCTATCCGCATTTGTGGAAAATTTAGAGCTTCGCGGTTGGGCCACCGGGAACACACCGAAGCTCGCTGACGCGTTCGACCTGATGCCCATCATGTCCGATTGATTCCGACCCGGCTCCATGAGGCCACTTCCTCAACTCCTGACCGTTTGTCCCTTGCTTGGCATTCGGTGAGAATTTCCGTGACGGGAATTCGCCGAGGGGATCATGATGAAAAAGACAATCCGAACAATTTTGGCGGCAACGGTTCTAGCCGGCAGCGTCGGGGCAGCGCAGGCAGCGGCCGCATGTGAAGTGCACACCACTCCATTGAATTTTGACACGGCCGGAAAAGCACAGGGAGAAATCGGCGTCCGATGCGCGCCGGGACGCAATTACCTTATAAGCTTGATAAGCGCCAATAATGCCGGCGGCAGCTACTGGAAACTCATCCACGGTCCCGACGGGGTTCACACGTACGAGACTTATATGGATTCGAGCCTGTCCCGAGTGTGGGGAATCGGGTTTGAAAACATGCTCACGTTCGGGGCTAGCGGCGATCTGCAAAATTTCCCTTTGTACGCAAGCTTTTTTGAAGCACCTGATGGACTAGGTTTGTCGTCGAGATACAGCGACATGATCGTCGTTGAAGTTGTGGATGCGGCGACGATGTCTGTTGTCGGGTTCGGTGAGTTCGACGTCACCGCCGATTTTTCGGATTCTGCCCCCCCGGAAGAGCCAGAGGAGCCGGAGCAGGTTGCATGCAGCGGCTCGAAATACGTGTTTCGCTATAAAGCTCGGCTTCTGTCCTGCTGAGGAATCAATAAGAGGGCCCCTTCGCGGGGCCTTCTTAGAAGTCAAATGCTGGCCCGTAGCGATCATGTATCCGGTGACGGCGAGTTTGGATCGGCTTTCAGATTTGTTCCTTGCAAGCCGCAAGGTGACCATTGGCCGATGAATCCTCAGGGAGGAGGCAGCTATGGGGAAAGAGATTGAAATCATCGTGATCTGTGACGAGAACGGCAACGAGCGGCTGAGGATGCCGTCGTCCATCAGGGATCTCTTCGGTGAGATCCTGCAGCCGTACGCCGACGCGGAAGCAATCGATCATCATTGCGGGCTCGCGCCATTCCTCAGCGCCGAAGATTTCAAGGATTTCCTTCGCTCCGACGACGAACTCGTGGCTGCCATGAACGCCGTCTCGAAGTCGGACGAGGATCACGACCGCATGCTCACGGTCGCGTGGTCGATGCTGCCGGATTGGGCAAAATCGGTATCGGAATTCGAAAAACGCTGGAAGCTCAGAATCGGTAATCCGGGCCTATACGTATCCTACGGCTACCTGCGCGGCCACGTGCCCTCGGTGTTTTCGCCGTAGCAATCTAAGAGGGGAGGACGCAATGCAAAAGCATTCGAAGAGAATAATCAGGTTTCCAAATCAGGCCAAGGGCAACCCCAGCGTTCGGTTGCATCTGTCAGAGGCAGATCTCCGCTACGGCATCATTGTCGAAATCGAGCTGGATGGTGCTGTTAAGCGGCTTGAATTCGAACCCCGGCACATGTGCTGGATTTCGCTCTTGACGTGCCATCACCGCAATGCCGAGCGGCGCGGCACCTTGAACTTCAAGCCGATGACATATCCCACCTTCAAGGATTTCCTGGGGCAGGTTTCTCGCGACCGTAAGGCTCCCGGCCTCTATTTCAAGCCGCCGAGCAAGCACCATGAGCAGGCGCTGGCTTACGTCTGCTACGCGTTTTTGCCGCCATGGGCGAAGAAGGAAACCGCTTTTCGGGAGCGATGGGGTGACAGCGAGTTTTCGTTCCATGGCGGTGGTTCATGGAACCCGGACGAAGGGAGGATCGCAGCATGAGTACACAAAGCAGCAGCAATGAACACCTGATGGAGATCGTCAGAAAGAGGATTCAGAACCGTCAGGAGGAAGAAGCCTTCCTCCTGCTGCAGGGATTGCCGTTTGCCGTCAGGACGCCGGACGGTCGCCTCACAGATCCGTGGCATCTCACGGAAGAGGAGCGCCAGCAATGGATGAGGGAGGTCTACGCTGCGATGTCGGAAATCCGGCAGGAAGCTCGGTTGGTTGAGTTCACCAAAGCTTGGGCTGGCCTTGACCAGGAGCATCGGCACCATCTCATCGATGACCATCCCGAGTTCTTCAAGCCAATACGGGCCGACAACATGAAGTTAATGACAGACGCCGACTGCATTTGGCTGCGCAGACTTGAGGATTGGCAGATCGCGGATTTTCTTACGAACAACGGTCCGGTCTTTGGGCTGCGGCCGCCGTTGAACATCAGCGATCCAAGGGATGCGGCACCCCTGCCCTCGCCCGCTTCGAAGATGGCTGCTTGATTTTGTCTCTTGCAATCAACTCCGGCTGAATAAGCCGAAGGTGTCGCTTGCCCCCTCGGCGACCCTGATGCCCCCGGACGATCTCTCCCAGCAAATGTCCGGGGGCTTTTTGCATCGGAGTGGGAACTGGACACTTTCCGCCGACATGCATTCCGAAGACGTGCCCGGAATGTTCCGGGCGCAGGCCGCCGAGTTGATATCGGCGACACCCTTGCCTCCGGGATCTGATCGCCCGTCAGCCGCCGAGGCCACCGAGACAGCGGATGCAGACGTAGAGAACAGCCTCGACATCCGGATGACCCATTAAGATGACTTCGACATTGACGCCGTTGCGGAACAGGAAGATTCCCTGAATGCGGCTGTCGCGGGAAAGCTCCAATCGGTCCTCGTGTCCCGCGAACATTGCCCTCAAGACCCGTTCCGGGTCCTGTCCCGCTTCAACAACCTTCTTTCCGTCGCGGTATAGATCGATGGAGAACCCCCTTTCGATCGCAGCGGCCGCGAAACGATATGCGATCGCCTCCTCGAGCTCGTTGGATGTCATTTGCGCGCTATTCATTATTTCATTACTAATGTTTCTTTAGTCATAGATCAATTACCTTTTGATACATGCTTCCCATAGACCTACTCTGATTGTTGAAATCCGGGAGAGGCAGAAGCGCTGCGACGGCCGGAAATACGGGCCACACTAAGGGGAGCCAGAAGTGGAACGGGAAGAACCCATCACCATTGACGAGGAGATATTCAGACGCATACAAAAACTCTCCAAGGGCTCATCTACCTTACCAACGGGGCGTGTTCGGACAGGAAATGCGAACGGCCCTCCCCTCGAGCTGACAAGCGGGACCGAACGGAGGCTTCGCCGCTGGCTGCGGCGGCATATCCGCTCCGGGCTTTTCAGATGGACGATGACAACGCAGGCCTTGCTGGAGCTGTCGGACTGCCCCAGTGACGAGGTCAAGCGGGGTAGCGCCGATACCAGGGCTGTTCTCGATCTGGTGGACGAGGAGTTCCGTCTGTCGCACAAACGGATGTTGCCAGAGGAATTCTGCAGCTACGTTATCGTCGGCTGCGAGGATCGGCTCGTCTACGGTTGGTGGTCCTCTATAGCGGGAGCGGAACCGGACGGCATCAGGCAGGTCGCGGAACGCAAGATCGGCATGATGGATCCGTCGGGGTTCCGAAAATTCCATGGCTGCAAGCCGGAGATACGATACGGAGCCGAGTTTGACATCTACCGTCTGCCGCCGGACTTCAAACATGCGGACGCGCGATCGCCTTACATCCGGCAGCGAGGCCACAAGGCAGTTTCCGCCATCTACCGACCCGTGGCAGGAATCCGTTCACGCCCGATCTCCCGAAAAGGCGGTTGAAAAAGGAAAGACAACGGGCGAGCAGGTTCCCGCCTTCTCTTCACACGCTGAGCGTTTCCTCGACCGTGGCATTCTTCCGTTTCCGCCCCCGCGTCTCGGGATCCAGATCGAAGCGTACGCCATGTTTGGCAAGCGACGGATCAAAATGCCCGTGCTCAAGGAGCACCTTGTCGGCTTCAATTGCCAAAAGCAGATCGCTTGCCCATTTCTGTAGCGTCTTCTGCATCTCCATGACCAGCCTCCTCGGAGGCACGTTAGCCTTCTTTGGATCCAACCAGGAATTCACGGATGATACCGCGCGTCCGGTCTCCGCGGCGATTTCCTTTGCGGTCAAGCCGAGGCGACTCTTCAGGAAGGCAAAGTGGCCCTTGAGGTGCTGCTTCTCCTCAGCCTCGGAGCGCAGCTCCATGGTGCGGTTCGTCATCCTTCGATAGTGCTGCCAAGCCTCTTCAAGGATTCGCTCCTTGGATTCGGCAAGCGAATTGCTGCCGAGTCCTATGTGGATTCGGCCGAGCAGCCCGGTTCGTCCGACAATGTCGCAGTCGAATTCGTCACGAATCCTTCCGAGTTCCTCCTCCTGCGAAATCTCGAAATCAAGCGGCCGCGCTATTTTCCCCTTGAATTCCGCTTCCGGGAGCGGATCGCGAGACTCTTCCTTCCAACCATCTTCTAGAATCGACTTTGCCTGGGTGATCACGATCTCCTGCAGATGCTTCAATGCCTCATCTGTCGGTCCGGTCGTCGTCTCCTTGTCGGCATCCGGACGTCTCCAGGCGGCCAAAGTCCCGTAAGGAACGCCTAGTATGTCTGTGGCTTCCGCCAGGGTAAGTCCGGAACCGTTCATAAGATTTCGGAATATCGCCTTTTTTCGCTTTTTCCTGTCCATGCGGTTCCTCCCACGGCTTAGGCCGCCTTCTTCATTTCGTCGTTGTCTGCATCCACGAGCCGCAAACGACCACGTCCCTGCACGGCAATCACGCGGCCGCGAAGCCATTCGAGGAGGTGCATGATCCTTTCGGCCGCAAGGAATGCGTCAGCTTTTACGTCGCCGGCCGCTTTGTAGCCCTCGACAAAATAACAAATGCGCTCATGTGCGGATATTGCGAGTTCCAACGCATCCCGGTGCTGGAAATCCGGAATCCTGTCATGATGCAGCAGATAATACCGTACTGCGGCAACGATGTCCTTTGCGCGTTCTGTTTCGATAACCAGTCCGTCAATTTTGCTTATCATAGGCTTCCTCCCTATTTTTTTTACGCCCATTATACCGTATTTATTACTATAAATCAAATTCAATTCCAAAATATAAGCCATTACCATGTGTTCAAAGTAGAACAACTAAGGATATGTCAGGTACGACGGAACTTTCAAAAAGCTCGGCATCTGCACAATTCTGGGCGGTTCACCATTGACCGCCATGACCGCAAGCGGAATCGTCGCGATGCTGCTGAACAATCCAGCCACCACGCATGCTCGAGCAAGCGTTCTCATGCTACGCGCTCCGGATGCCCATCGTCATTCGCGGCCGACAGTATTCGAAGAGGCGTCACTTTTCCGCAGTTACGATCACCTCGCTTGAACGGAGCAATCCATCTCAACCGACGCTTACTCCATTCCGGACCATATGCCTGCATCCGGAAATGGCCGCGGACTTCGTGCCGCCGGCGGCCGAGTTGCCGTCCCGGTTCCTTGATGCTGCCAGTTGCGGGTTCGCGATCCAGGTTGGTGCCTGAAATCCTTACTACCGAGAACAGAGAGAATTTCTTCGCAACCTGCCTTGCCTTGCGTCCGCTTCTGCGCGGATCGTCGGCAGGGAGTCTTGGAAGGTTTTCGAACGGAGCCTGTCGGTTTGCCTGTTCGGTCTTCAGATACGCGATTGCGAGCCACGCCAGGTTTTCAATGTCCTCGACGACGGAGGGTATGTCGACATCGGCAGCACGCGCGACCTCGCCCAGCGGAATGGACTTCCACTGCGGCAACTCCATTCCGATATGATCGAGGTAGGCATACATTGTGGGATCGGGATCGTCGGAGAGGCATTGGCGATCCGCATCAGCGTACCATCCGAAAAAGCGGAATTCGTTGCAACCCGGAGGCGTGAAAATGGCCCATATCAACGGCACCGATCCTTGGCCGTTGAGGAATACCGCCCGCAACTGCAGCCCTTCCTTGTCTCCCAACAACAGGGAACGGTGCGGGAGGTCGATGTATACCTGTTCAACCTCCTCCAGGGCGTCTAGTGCGAATGATCGGATTTCGTCAGTAAGGTCAGAGCCTGAAAGATCACGGACCGCAGCGCTGTCCAACCGGGCTGCCAGCGGTGTCGGTCCGCAGTCTTCATGCGGCGATACATAATCAATGAGATCGGCATGGAACATCAGCAAATTCCTGATGCCGGGGCCGATCTCCAGGAATCCCCGAGCGTCCAATCTGTCGAGGATGTCTTTAGCCTGTTCGGCGGTGCGCCTGATCGCCCCGCCATTCCACCTGTCGGCTTCGTTGCCTGTCCTCTTTCCGGTGTCTATCGCGTACCAATCCAGCCAAGTCTGCATTTTGTCGCCTCCCTCGAACCAACGGCTTCAGCCGATTGGCTCACGGGGGCCTGCAAGGGACAAACTCGTCGGATGATCAGCTAAGCCGCACGTCCGAAGATGCGCCAGGCGTGCTCCAGATCAGGTCGGCCGGGCACGATCCGGTGGCCCCAATGTACCACCCGAGGTGTCTTGAAATAGTAGCTGGAACCTCTCCTTTTGCGGAGTTCGACGCGTACCGTGAAACCGACATCATCGCCGAGGATCCGCATCGGATCGATGGCTTCCTTCAACGCCGTCATGCACTCAAGATGGCGGGTGCCGACGAGCCCAAGATCGGCGTCATCGGTTTCAACTGCGCATATCCTCCATCTGCCCTTGTCTTCGGCTTCAAGGTACAGGAGCGCCCGCTTCGGCAGGCTGCCGTGGCACGTTTCGAGTAGCCTGCGCAGTGGGACGAGACCTTTCAGGTATTCGCTTTTTACCCTGGTCAATTTCATGACGCCCTCCCTACGCCGCGATCGCAGCATCTTCGGGCTGTGTCAGATGCAGCCGGAGGTCTTCATTCTCATCCGGCAGACGGACGACGTGCTCAATGCGCTTCAACCGCCACGAGCGTATTCCCCGCATCAGGACGACCTTGCAGCCAACGACAGGAATGCCAAGTTCCGGGTCACCCGCCGTCTTTGCAACTAGACAGCTGCCCGGAACAAGTCCGCTCGGCACGGACTGAACATATATCGTCTCCTCGCCTCGGCAGGCCCAGGTCAGGATCTGCTCCACTGACAGATAATCCCCGGCCTGCATCGCATCGATGACGTCGTGCAGCTCGGCCAGATTGCAAATCGGAATGTTCAAGTATCTCTTCATGTGCGTTCCCTCTCTTCTATTGTTATCGTTTCCAGTCGGCCCGCATGGCACCAGGCAAATCAAGCCGCTACCCGCAGGTCCTCCTGCTCGGGCATCCGGCATCCGCTCTCGCGGACCCATCTCGCGAACGTTTCCGGTGCGACCTGCGTGACTATGTAGTCGACGAGGAGGCTGTCCCTGTTTCGGGAATGCGCTCGCCGCTCCTGCTTGGCCTCCTGCTGCAGAACTGCCTTGCGGCGGCGCACCACCTTCAACGCGGCCATCTTGAAGCGCAGAGCCTGTTTGGCTTTTTTGAGCCAGTCGTGATCCAGTCCGTCGAATTCCTCGATTTGGGTCTCGATGCCGACGATCGCTATCTCGAGATGCTCCTCGGCATCAAGGCAATCGTCCAGCGTTTCGACGTCCGACAGATACCAACCGTCGTCAATGCGGATATCCGGGCGATCCCGGGCAGTAAATGTGTCGTTGCTCATTTTCTGATCTCCTGTTTATTGTTTCTGTTCTCAGGCTTGGATGTCGTCATCATCATCGGGCCAATCGAACCGTTCGGCATTCGACATCTCCTCGGCGCGTTTGGCCTCTTCCGCAAGCCACCGCGCATGCGCCAATTTGCTGGACGGCCACCGATCCTTCTCCCAATCAGCCCCATCCGGCCGGACCTGTCGCAGAACCGACGATGTCAGCTGCCAATTCGGATCCAGTTTGAATCCAAGACGCCTGCCCTGTTCACGGAGCACCGTCAGAAATTCGTCATCCTCGATATTGCTCGTGCGGGTCGGCCAATCGCTTCCAAGAACGACGTTTGACAGCGCCGAGAAAACCTGCCAGCGCGCTCCGCTGTCGTAGCCCCAATCAGAAAGCCGGCGTTTTGCCTCCGGGCGCAGGTCGGTGATGTCTTTCGCCAAGGCAGCGTCTATGACCAAACCTGCCACCTCGGTCAGGTGCCGGGCCGCGTCCTCGTAGGCATTTTCGTCCGGCTCAGGGAAAGGGAATCCAAGCAGGCGGCGGGAGCGTTCCCGAACGTAATAGAAGTGATTCTTGGCTGCCTTCGGATCGGTGCGCACCAGGGTCATTACATCGTTCACATTCATCATTTCTTCCTCCAGTAATCGGTTACGCGTAGAGAACCCTGCGATGGTTCTCGATCCAGTATTTCGCTGTGGTGGCTTTCTTTAGAGCGGCATCGCCAGGATTCTGCTGTGCGAACGCCTCCCTAATTGAGAGGGCGTATGCGATCTGTTTTGGGGTGCCCTTCAGTTTCGGAAAGCCTTCATCGGGCTGGCCATTCTTCTCTATCTCGGCAGCTTTCTCAGCATTGAGTTCAGCAAAGGCTTCGCGTTCTGCCCGGCGGCGTTCGGCTTCTGCCGTCTCGCGGGCAATACGCTCTTCCTCGGTACGCTTCTGCCGCTCGGCGGCCTCGACCGCGTTCTCGTAGCCCAGAGGCCAGATGCGGCGTCTTTCTGCTTCGAAGCCCGATTTCGTCAGCTCTTCGGGTTCGTCACCATATGTCGACAGGTAATAGGTGCCGGAATGACGGGAAGAGTATGCGATGTCATGCAGGGCATAGAGCCTATCCTTCTGCAGCTCCCATAGGCAGTATCCCGATCGCTTGGACCCTGACCGGAAATCATCTTTCCAAAAAACATAGCTGCGCTTGTCGTAGTCGGTGTACTCGTAAATCTTGCCAGGTCCGACAGCCCCGCCTCCTGCGACTTCGCCGACGAAGCGGAGGTCGCGGTAGAGTTCCCCTCGTCCCAGTGTCAGTACCCTCTTTGCCATCTCGATTTCTCCGAAATTCGTTTCCAGTTGCCGGGGCGGGCAGGCTTCCATTGCCCACCCCGCGTTCCCCCTCAATTTAGTCCCCCAGACGGGCTCCCCATTCCCAGGTGTCTGCTTCGCGGGCGACGCGGATTGAATGCCAGAAGTCTCCGTCGCCGTAGGCGGCAAGGTGCTGGCCCTTCGTGTGACGGACAGTCGGTGCGAAGGCGAATACGATGCCCTTCCGATCCTTGCAGAATTCGGTCGCGTGAACCTCGTGGGTGCCGCCCACCAGAACCGTGTCGGCCTCGATCATCTCTGCGTTTGCAGGCTTGCCCTTAGCGGGGACAATGAGAATGTCGCCCTGGCGGATGCCCTTCTCGAGTTGCTTCTCCGTGACGCCCCACATCCACCGCTGGGCAGCCCGGATCGGAGCGACGGGATCGTTCTCATCCTTTCGGATAGCAGCGTGGATGGAGTGAGCCGACACCGGGTGACGGAAGAGTTCGTTCGTGATCTCGTTCCGGCCGACCATGACATAGTCTTTGTGGATGTTGGCGTAGCCACGCCGATAGCGCCGGAAGAAGTGCCGGATCTGGATGATGGCAACGTCCTGCTCGGGATCGTAGCCGTAGAGATCCAGGTTCAGGCTGTCACCGCGCATCGCCTTGTCGAATTCGACAAAGGTCTCCGGCAGCGCCTGCTTGAAATTCGAGATGATCTCGTCGGCCCGGACAACTTTGCCATCGCCGCAAGTGATCTTGAGAACCTCGCCGTAGTAACCGCGCTCGGCCACCCCGATCCCGCTCCCTGAAAGGACCTCGCTCTTCTTGAATTCGGATTTGTCGATCTGTGCTGTCATTGCTATCTCCTTATTTCAGTATGACGGTTTATTGAGTTGCTATGCAAGTGGGTCCAGAGAAGTTTTTCTTCTCCTCGGTTCCGGGTCAGTGCGTGACCGGAACTGAAAATTCGAAGTCGAGGTCCTCGTACAGGAGGTCACCCTCATCACCGAGGGGATCATCGAGGAGCTCTGCAATGTCGCACTCCAGCGCCGCGGCTGCCTTGCGCGCGGCATCGATATAGCTGCCTCCAAATGACCTGATTTCGGCTATCCGGCTCTTGGCTTCAGTAAATACGTTCATTCTCTCTCTCCCTTCATTGATGATCCATATGTTTCTGATCATCACTTTTATATAATACCGTATTAGCTACTATATTTCAATATTTTCAAAGAACCCCAATAAGTTTACAAGTCTTGTCGCCAGTGGATCATTTCATTTGGATTTAAAAATTCACCGATCACAAACTTGTGATCAATTCATTTTTCTTCGGTAACGTCTCCGGTGCGGCTCCCGATGGCACCACCGCCGCGGGACCAGCTCGGCATATCCTCCTCCAACCACCCCACCAATCCTTTCTCAAGTTCCTGAGTCACACCCATTCAAGAATTCGGATCCTGTCGAATTAAGATTCGAATTCTTGTCGGATACTCGGAGAACCCGTATAATGAATTTATCGAAATCACTCCCCCAGGATTCGCATGGTTGCCAGACTCGACCCCGTCGTGAAGCGACGCCGCAAAGAGCTGTTCACGAGCTTGCGGGAGATCACGGGCTGGACGTACCGTGAACTCGCGGACCGGCTCGGCGTCTCACCAAACACCGTCAACGGTTTCGTCCGCGTCGATCCGAAGTCGAACGCACCGACACTGGAAACGCTTCAACTGCTGTCCGACAATATCGTGGACCGGGCGGGAGAAATCCTGGCTCAAGCCAGGCTCCGCGAAGTCTACAAGCCGTTGAGCCGCGTCGATTTCGAGGAAGGCGTAAGCCAGCCCAACATGGACATCGAAGGATCGAGAAAAGAAGTCCATGGCCTGGTGAGCGGAGGGCCCATAGTCCGCGTCCGGATAGTCGGACAGACCGGACCGCTTGGCTACGCTTCGGTCCGGCTCGACGGCGTAGCACCCGAGAGCAGAACGCAGCACCTTCTCGATGCGGCCTGGGAGACCTTTCAGTATTGGACAGCACCCAAGTCGAAGGCTGATCAGCAGAATTTGGTGGAAGAGACACTGCAGCGGATCTCTTCCTCCCACGTCGACATTCGGAGGTTCAAGGATCCCTTCGTCCAGGTTTCTGACCAGTCATGGCAGGCAGAGATCTATACGCGTGAAGGGATCACAACGCTTGCGACTGGCTGTAGGGAGGGCGAAACGGAAGCCGAGGCCATAGCCCGGATCGTCGATGTGGCATGGGCAAATTACCACGCGCTCCTGAAGGGTATCGACAGCCGGATTCTTGCTGATCAGGAACGGACAGTGCGGAAAGCACGATACAGGGCGAATCGCGTCGCCTTCGGCTTGCCTTACGAACAGGTTGCAAAATGGACAGGAAAGACACTTGTGGCCGTGAAAAATTGGGGTGAACAACTTTCTCCGATCTCGCCCAACAAGCCCTTTCTCGACATCCTTGACCACTATATCCAGGATTGGGCTTCAAAGGTGATCCTGGCGGCCGAACAAAAAGGGGGAAAGTTGTCTCCGGAAGAGGTTGCTGAAATCAAGCCATTGCTTCCCAACACCATTGCCCGCGACGTGAAGGAAGCTATGGCCGAATACGAGGTGAGAGTTGAGGATCACTGGAGAAGGTCGGCGATGAAGGCAAAAACAGAGATCGACATTCCGGAAGGGGTTCCGGAACCGTATTGATCGAGAATATGTCGGGGCTCCGGACCGACGGTTCGCCATCGGCAAACAAGATCGGCATGAAGCAGAAGCCGATAACCAATCTGAACGAAATATATCGGTGGCGGTTCTTGACCGCTGCGCAGGTTCCCGGCATTGAACCACCATGTCCGCGAAGCAACCTCTCCCCAACTCTTCCGATCTCGACGACGAAGCCGAACAGGCATGGGCGGACGTCGAGGCAGCACTTTCCGACATGCAGGAGTCGAGCAGGCAATTGGTTGAAGCGTGGGGCGAGTTCTATAGTGGTGCGGTCGATGCCGAGATACACGACGACGCGCCGTTGAAGCTTGAAGACGCGATATGCCTGCCTGAATTGGCGGGAGTATTCACTGTAAATCCCGAGTTCCGCGAACAGTCGGCTTCACTCTCCGTGAAGACGCTACGGGGCGCGATCGAACGCGGGGAACTCGCCGTCATCCGACCGAATTCGAAGAATTTGTATGTTACCCGAAAGGGAATTCAGGAGTGGCTTGAGAGATGCCAAGACCAAAGAAATCCGCCCACCTCATTCTCCGAAAGGAACGCCGGGACAAGAACGGTCGCGTCACCCACAAAGCGACATGGCTCATTAAAGACGGAAAAGATCAGGTCAGCACAGGATGCGGCACTGATGACATTGTCGGCGCTGAAAAAGCCCTCCAAGAATACCTGACGCTCAAGCACATGGGAGCGCCGCTGCCGGATGACGCTGCGGCCTCAGAACTTCCCATAGCCGATGTGCTGAGGCACTACATCCTTCAGAAAGGCGAAACGGTCAAAGATCAATACGACCTGAAACTGCGGTTCAAGGCCCTTCTCGATTTCTGGGGTGACAAAGTGGTGTCCGACATCACGAAAAAGAGCTGCGAGGAGTACACCGAGCTCCACACGCCTGCGTCTGCAAGAAGGCAATTGGAGGACCTGAGGGCGGCGGTGAATATGGCAATCGAAGACGGTCATTGCCGTGAGCGTGTGGTCATCAAACTGCCGGAAAAGCCTCAGGGCCGGGTCGCCTTTCTGACACGGGATCAGGTTGCCGCGCTGGTGTGGACCGCATATCGCCGTAGGAAGACGTATACATTCGGCAAACGGTCTGCAGAAGACAAGCGGGGCGAGACTGTGCAAACGAAGGGACATCCGTCCCGCCACGTTGCCCGATTCATCCTCGCTGCGGTCTACACGGGCAGCCGCTCCTCACGTATCCATCAAGCCTCGTTCGTGAAGGAAATCGGGCGACCCTACATCGATGTCGATGCCGGGATCTTTTACCGCTCATGGCAGGGCGAGGAAGTCGCGAGGAACAAGCGTGCACCTGCCATTCGTATTCCTGGGCGCTTGCTCGCGCACATGCGGCGATGGAAACGCTTGGGGGCAAAATATCTGGTCGAGTTTGACGATCGCCCGGTGGATCCGAAGAAGGCGTTCCGGCTGCTCGTCCGGGAGGTCCTTGAAGAAGAAGGCGACGGAGTGGTCCGTCACACGTTGCGTCACACGGCGGCGACATGGCTCATGCAGGCAGGCCTTCCGGTGAATGAAATCGCGGGCTTCCTCGGCATGTCTGTCGAGGTATTGATTGATACCTACGGACACCATCATCCGGATCATCAGGGAGGCGTTTCGGCAGCCTTCACGTCCGGCAAAGCGGGCCGCATCGCCGCGTAGGAAGTAACGGTGGCGGAGGCCGTTCCGCCACCGTTTGCCACCGAAACAACGGGGATATAGAGGGAACAACGGGCATCAACGATCCATGAAAATGGAAAGTATTCAATAATTTGGATTGAGTAAACGTTGTTCGGGACGAGGGGGTCGCAGGTTCAAATCCTGCCACTCCGACCAGCCAAATCAAGAACTTAACAGCGTTGGGTTCGCAGCCTCACTGAATCCCCCCCAGACGGACTTCTTCGATTCTGCCATTCGGTTACGGGCTCTTCGACATGGCATGCGAGAAGCCCACCCGCGCAGGTTCGGAAGAAGTGATCTGAACCGGGATCGTCGGGATACTCCTTAGAAAGACCTCGCGCCGCCTCCTTATTCGTTCTGCCTAAAGCATTTCGAGCTGCACCTTACGCGTTGGCGCAGCAAAAGCGTGGTCCAGCGTTGCGATTTGCTCCGCTGAGAGCTTGAGGTCGACGGCCTTCCGGTTTTCGCGAAGGTGAACGGGGTTGCTCGATTTCGGAATCGCGATGATGCCCTCGCGGCTTAACACCCATGCGAGCGCCACGGCCGCCGGCGTGGTATCGCATTCCTTGGCAATGTTACCAAGCACCTTGTTCCCAAGCAGCCTTCCTTGCTCGATCGGTGAATATGCCATGAGGGGTATCTTTCGTTCCCGGCACCATGGCATCAGATCAAATTCGGGTCCGCGTCGCGTAAGGTTGTAGAGGATCTGGTTGGTGGCGACGTGGTGGCCACCCGGGGCAAGGACGAGTTCCTCCATGTCATCGGTATCGAAATTGCTGACGCCCCAATGCCTGATCTTTCCGGCCTGCCTGAGGTCTTCAAAGCCGGCGATGGTCTCTTCCAATGGGTAACCGCCGCGCCAATGAAGCAGGTAAAGATCGATCGTCTCGCATTTCAAGCGCTTGAGGCTGTTGTCACAGGCGCGGATGGTGCCCTGCCGAGACGCATTCGAGGGCAGCACCTTGCTCACAAGGAAAATCTTGTCGCGCCGTCCATTGATCGCGTCGCCAACGACTGCCTCCGCTCCGCCATCCGCATACATTTCGGCTGTGTCGATCAATGTCATTCCCAGATCGATGCCGAGCCTCAACGCGTCGGCCTCTTGGTCGCGCCGGCGTCTATCCTCACCCATGAACCAGGTCCCCTGCCCCAATACGGGAACCTGCTCGCCGGATGGCAAAGGTGTCGTAGGAATATCAGCTGCCATTCGATTTCCGATCGTATTGTTTTCGAGTCCTGTGCGGCGCCTCGTGCCTTAAGCGGATGACGGGTAGCCTTATGCAAGGCTTTATTTCAGAGGTCTGTTTGCACCGAACTGAAGCCTCCGCTACCGCATTGAGGTAGAGCAAAGCTGCAAACAGTTATCGTCCCAAACGCGACACCTATCGATATGTTTGCCGGGGGCGGTGCATGTTTGCGTTCCTGTTGAAGTTCCTCAAGACCTCGACTCCAAGCTGGCGCCTGCCGCCGAAGTTCCATTCGATGTCGCAGGTTCGTTCGCCAGCCCGTCATATGCTGGCCGATGCACGGGCTGTCAGGGCCGAGCTCGATGTTATCATCGCGAAAAGGCCGGAGCGGCGCCATGGGGCGGACGAGGCGGGAAATCGCCGCCCCTTCGAGCCGCGGGTAAATGTGGCGCGGCACGAGCGCCCGGACGATAGATGCCGCACTGCCCGGCCGCCATGTCAGGGGTGTGGAGGTCAGCCAGGCGTGCTCTGTGGCAGCTGGGATCGAGACCCGCCTAACGACTGGCTCAGTGCCCTTTGTCTTCAGTCTGCGGCCAGTTCAATCAATCGGCGATAGGCGGCTGCAAATCCCTTTAGCGAGATGTCCGTCTTGACCGGCTGGCCGGTATTGGCCGTCATGAGGATGCTGGCCGTTTCCGCACTTTCCGGAGTCGCGGCTATGAGCGCACGGGCGTCGGTTCCGAGGTCGCCATTGGGAAAGGCCTGATCGGGACTGCAGCGGCGGAACGCCGTTCCCTACGGGTGAGCGATATGAGCCGTGTGCGGCTCTTCGGCTCCGCGATCCGCACCTCGGTTGCCGAGGAAAACCGCACCCGCACCATCCAACTGCCGGGATGCCTGACGCCATGGGTCAAATGGCATTGCCGATGGTCGCTCATGGGCTCCTGCGGGGAGTTCTCTTTGTAGAAAGCCAGAAACGCTTCGCCTTCACGCGAGAAGATCAGGCCGCGCTCGCCATTATTGCCGCGCAGGCTGCAGGGGCGATCACGCTCGCCGAAAGCGAGGTTGGAGAGGGAGTCGCTGCCATCCCCCCAGGAAGTTTCCCAACCGGCGGGCGCCCGTTCCAGGTCATCCATCATCCCTATGATGACAGCATCTTCATCGAAAACGAGTATATCATCAAAGGGGTGGCGGGCCGCCTGCTCGTCCATCTCCTGCGCCGCTACCTGCGCGAAGGGCGGACGGAATTCACCAACAGGGAGATCCGCCTGACGAATAAGCTGCGCCTGCCCGATTACAAGGACAACCTCGAAACGCGACTTCTTCTCCTGCGGCGGCGGCTCGAAGAGAAGGCGGCCCCCATCCAGCTCATCCGCACGGGACGCGGTCGTATTCGTCTATGGATCTCCGGGTCTCCATCATTGAACGACGAACCCCGCTGAGGAACGATTGCACCAAGCCTTCGTCGCGGCGGAAGCGGGGATCAGCTGCGATCAGGCTTTCGCCTACAGGTCCGATGCCGGGCGGAGGCGGGTGTCACTCAGGGCGCCGATGCCGTCGAGTATGGGATAGGCGACGGATATAAGATGCGCGTTCACTCGCTTCAGATCGCGCAGGATATCGAGATGCAGGCCGGAGGTCTCGACCGTCTCGGTGCGGCGGGCGCGCAGGCGCTCAAGATGCCGTTCCGCCGATTCCGCTTCCAGCCGGCGGACATCGACCTTGCACCCCACCAGCTGGCGAGCAAGCTCAGGATCGCGCGAGAGGAAGACGCTCTGTGCGATCTGCAGGATGTCGAGCGTGCGATGATAGAACGCCATGATCTCGGCCATTCCTTCGGCGGAGAAGGCAAGCTTGCGTTTCGCCTTCTTGGCCGCCAGATCCGACAGCCCGCTGTCGATGATGTCGCCGATATGTTCGAGATTGACCGCATAGGACATGATCTCGGATGCGCGCTGCATGTCCTCAGCGTCGAGTTTCTCCTGGCCGAGGCGGGCGAGATAGGTCTTGATCGCGCCGTGCAATCGGTCGACCTGATCCTCGATGCGGGCGAGCTCTGCGCGCATGTCGGGATCCGAGGTTTCAAGAGCTCGCATACTCCCCTCCAGCATGTCACGCACCATGTCTCCCAGGCGCAGCGTCTCGCGCGCCGCGGCGGAAAGCGCGATGGCCGGCGACCCCATGGCGCTGTCGTCCAGATAACGCGGACCGAACATATCCTCTGGCATGGACGGCACCAGCCGCTCCATCATCCGGGTAACCGGTCCGAGAACAGGCAGGAAGATGAGCAGCAAGGCCAGAGAAAATCCGACATGAGCCGCAAGCGCCAGCGCTCCCGTGGATGGCCAAAATGGCGCGGCGAGCGCTGCCACATAGGCTGCACCGAAGGTAAGCGCGACCGCACCCGCCGCGCGGATCGCTAGATTGGTGAGAGCAAGGCGTTTTGCCTCCACGCCTTCATGCAAGACCGCCAGATAAGGCGGAATTGCGCCGCCGAGATTCGCACCGGCGACCAGCACAAGCGCCAAAACTGGTGTCACGACGCCGCCGTTTCCCAACAGAACGACGAAAAGCACGACGGCAAGGCTCGACGAGGCAAGAAACGCAAGACCCGTGGAAAACAACAGAGCGAAAATCGGCGCATTCTCCAGCCCGCGCAGCATCAGGACGACAAGAGACGATTCACGAATAGGTGCTGTCGCCTCTCCAAGGAGACGAAGAGCGAGAAGCATCAGCCCGAGCCCGAGGATAGAACGGCCGATGCCCTTTCCCCGGGAGCGGTGGCTACGAAAGAATACGGCCACCCCGATCAGGATCATCAGAGGCGCGAGCCAATGCAGGTCCATCGACAGGATGGCCGCAACAAGCCCCGTCCCGACATTTGCCCCAAGCATGACGGCTTGCGCCATCGTTCCCGAAAGAAGATCGCGCGCAGCAAAGGATGCGGTGATGACGGCCGTCGCCGTGCTGGATTGGACGGCGATTGTAGCAAGCATACCCACCAGGACGGCGGAAATCCTGTTCTTGGTGCTGCGTCCGATCCAGGTGCGCAATGAAGTGCCGAACGCGCGCAGCATCCCTGTCTTGATGAGACGAAGTCCCCACAGGAGCAGCGCGCCGGCGCCAAGCAGATCGATCAGGATCAGCGTTGAGGAAATTTATTTGCCCTCCAGCAGGTCGATTGCATCCGATGCTTGCCGGGCCGCCTCCACCAGCATCGGCTTTGGCGTCTCGAACCATTCGTCGGGCCGCAATTCACGTTTGACACGCACATGGGCAAGTGCGTCGTCCAATGTGGGAAAGCGTTCCGGCAAATTTTTGTGGAGGTAAAGAGCCACAAGCGCCACGGAGCGGCTGCGCCCTCCCCGGCAATGCACCAGAACATTGCCACGCTCACGGTGCGGATAGCTCTCCTTTTCAGGCATAACCTGCTTCAGAGCGCCATCAAGGATGTAGTAGCCAGCAAGCATCATCCGCGCAGGATTGCCCTCACCGTCGATAAGGCCGATTTTGTAGGCTCGCACGACTCCGTGCCCTGCGGCCACCTTGCCGGGCTCCTCCTTTTGCACGGGATCATTGACGTAATTGAAGTCGAGATTGACCGCACAATTGATCACCGTGGTAATCCCCTGCTCCTTGAGCAGCGCGATGTCGCGGGCGCCCTCGGAATCCCCGAGATATAGCGACACCCCGTCCTCCCCCAATCCGGTTGCGATGAGGCTTATTGCCGGGCGGTCATAGCGAGGTGAGAATTGCATCATCAAAGGTCTCTCGTTCTTGTGGTTGGAGTCTGCCGGGCCCATCCGGAATGGGCCCCTCGAAGCCGGATGAACACAGAAGCCCAGATCGCCATAGTTTGTTTTGCACAGGTGTGCAAACGCGTCAACGCGGCGACTGAGGTAATTCCTTCGCATCTGGCCACTTCGCATCCCATAGCGTTGGCGCCGCAAGGGCCGCCATGGTGAAGGGGACGGTTGCTCTCCCGGCTTGGCTCGCGTTATAGAGTTTTCCGGTCCGGTGGTTTCATCGCCGGCAAAGAAGCGCACACCCGTGCAAAGACACAGCAGACAATGCTCAACAGGAAGAACATGACGGCTGCGAAGGGAAGCAGGCTCCAGAGCAGATCCTTCGTGAGTGCGCAGCAGGTTGCCGAGCGTGCCGGTGTTTCGCGCTCGGCCGTCTCGCGTACATTCACGGATGGAGCCAGCGTCTCCGAAGCCACGCGGAAAAAGGTGCTCGAGGCCGCCGAGGCACTCGGCTATCACGTGAATCACCTTGCCCGGGGGCTGATCAGCGACCGCAGCAACATCGTCTCGCTCGTCGTGACCGACATCGCCACGCCATACCAGTCGAAGATGATCGAGGTCCTCACGCGACGGCTGCAACTCGCAAACAAGGTGGCTATGGTGATCAACACCTCCGGCGAGACGGACAGCGTGGAAAGCGCGTTGCGGCAAACCCTGCACTACAGGGCCGATGCTACGATCGTGCTTTCCGGACAGCCCAAAGCCTCGCTCATCGAAACGTGCCTCAACAACGGGCAGCACGTGATACTCGTCAACCGCGAAGAGCTCGTGCCCGGCCCCGAAACCGTGATCGTCGCCAACCGCGCCGCGGCCCGTGAGGCCTTCCACATGCTCCGGCGCGCGGGCTGCGAAAGGCTCGCCGTCGTTGCATCCGACGTAGGCAGCGCTAGCGTTTCCGGGCGCGAAAGGGCATTCGTCGAAGCGGCGAAGGAAGCTGGAATGGAAGTCCGCGTGACGCGGTTCGGCCCTACCGCCTATGCTTCGGGCGCCGAGATCGCCCGCCTGCTCCTCAGCCGCTCCGACCGGCCGGACGGTGTATTTTGCGTCACCGACCTTCTTGCTTGTGGCTTCATGGATGCCGCTCGAAACGAATTCGGCCTCAATATCCCCGAGGAACTTTGCGTGGTAGGCTTCGACGATATCGAGCAGGCCGGCTGGTCGTCTTACGAATTGACGACCTTCCGGCAACCGATCGATCAAATCGCAACGCATATCGTCAGCCAAATCGATCATCAGCCTGATTCACGGATTGTCCACGAGCCGGTGCGCTTCCAGGCCGATCCTGTCTGGCGCAAGTCGGTCCGGCCCAAATGACGGCCTCTATTTGAGCGCGATTCCGGTGGCGGACTGCATCAGATCTGCAGCCCCGGGAGCAACGGCTAGCACGGGACCGCCCTTTGCCAGGCCACCGTTTTCTAGATACGGGCTCACCCTTCCGCCCGCTTCCTCGACCAGGAGGAGGCCGGCAAGGCAATCCCAGGGCTGCATGTGCAACTCCGCATATCCATCCGAACGACCATCCGCGACATAAGCAAGCCCCAGGGCGCCGGTGGCGCCGCGGCGCGCATTGGCCCCCGCCTTCAAAATGCCTGCCAATGCGTCGAGATAGTCGCTGTTGGGCACGCGGGTGGACCAGCCGAGTTCGACGCATGCAGCGTGTGCGTCGCGAACATCCGAAACACGGACTGGCTTTCCGTTGCGCGTGGCACCCCTGCCTTGCCGTGCGAAGTAAAGCTCGTCGTGGGCAGGATCAAAAACGGCTCCCAGCGCGATCACCCCGTGCGAGACGAAGGCGATGGAGACGCAGTAGTGCGGGATGCGGCGGGCGAAATTGGCCGTACCGTCGATGGGATCCACCACCCAGATCTGTGGGGAGAGAACACCGCCGGATTCCTCGCCGAGAAAACCATCCTCGGGAAACGCCGATTGAAGGCGGTTTTGCACCAGTTCCTCCACCGCCGCGTCTGTTACCGTCAGGAAGTCCTGCGGCCCCTTCATGCGGTAGGCAAGCGTCTCAGCGCCGGAGAATGCGCGCTGCGCGAGCCTTCCGGCCTCGCGGGCAAGGTCGATCAGGAAGGCTTCTCGCCTGTCCAGTCCCGGATCGGAAGGAGTAGGGCCGGACTCGGCGCTCAAGGTAGGAGATAGGGCCGTCATTGCATGCTTGCTCTTTTCTGGATGGTTCTTGCGATGTCATTTTGCGGCTTTCGCCCGGGTTTCCGACACGAGGCGCGCAACATTCATCAGTGTCGGGTAATTGGCGCCCTCCCCCAGCGCGACATATCCGGGACAGGCGAAATCGGGCGTCGCCGGCGGCTTGTGAAGAGCCAGGGGCATGTAGGTCCCCCGGGCCTGCTTCAGGATCAGGATTGCGGCGGTAACGTCCCACGGATTGACGCCGAAGCCCGCTGCTGCATCGCACCAGCCAGCCGCAACTGAGCAGATGCTGAGGGCCGAACTGCCCGGCCTCCTCAGCGTGGAGAAGGCTTCGACCAGGGTGCCGAAATGATCGAGCGCCGCCTCGCGCCCATCTGAACGGAAATCTCGCTCAACTGGATAGCCGGTAATCAAGATGGCGTCGCTTTCACGCGGCGTGGAGCGGGAGCGTAGTGGTGCAGAGCCGAGCCAAGCTCCTTCCGCGTCGGCGCTAAACGTGAGATCGGCAACAGGATCGAGAACTGCACCCGCGACGATTTCACCTTCCACGACCGCCCCGATCGAGACGCACCAGAAGCCTTGGCCGCGCGCAAAATTCGCCGTCCCGTCAATCGGATCTATGTACCAGTGGATCGACCCCTGGCCGGTCGCGCCGCCCTCCTCGCCGAGGATCGAAGAATCCGGAACCTCACACAGAATGAAATCGATCAGCCGCTTCTCGGTTTCCTTATCGTGCACCGTCACGATGTCATGGAAGTCGCGCTTGGTATCGATCACCATCGGGGAACGGAATGCATTGACGAGATAGGGTTGCACGGATCTCGCTGCTCGAATGGCTACCTCACGCAGATGGCGCGACAGGGTAGCCTCGGTGACGGAAGCACGCGGGAGCGTGGTGAGATTGGTCATCGTGTTCTCTTATTGAAACGAGCTCCTCGGTTCCGAGGGCTAGCGGGAATAATTGGAGCGCCAGAGATCCTGCCAATCCTGCCGGTTGTCGAAATCGTCGATTGCCGTTTTCATCTCGAACGCCATCAGCCGGTCTAGGTGTTTGCCGATCCCGGATGCCTCCTCCGCGTGGATGGGCACGGAGCCATTCGCCGATATTTTGCCGTCGATCGTCTGCGGCGCGATCCCTTCTTCCGTCAGGAGATAACGGATGAAGAGGCGGGCGGCGTTCGGACTGTCGGTACCAGAGGCAATCATGCCAAGGCCGGGATAGAGCCAGCCTGGGAAAGGCTGCATATCGGCGCAGATGCCGAGCTTGTATCCGTGAGCCTCGTTGTCGCGATATTTGGCCGTGGAGACGATCCCGAAGAAGGGTTCGCTCTGGCCTGGCGCGCCGATCGCCTCGGCGACGGTGGATGAATCGGCAAGGAGTGGCTGGTTCTGCGCGAAGGCCTTCACCCAGGCTGCGGTGGCGCTGCGTTCCTCCGTCTCAAGGGGTTTGCCGAAATAGTCCTCGTATGCCTGCGCCATTTCAGCGTCGTGATGCATCTCCATCTGGTTGAACCAATCGGCGTAATTCGGTTTCACCAGTGGATCGAGCATTGTCACCTTGCGCGCATGAGCGGGTTCGGTGAGCTGCCAGATATTGCTGACAGGACAGGCATCGAAAACCTCGGTGTTGTAGGTCCACACGTGCGGATCGGTGACGATAACCAGCGGATCGTTGGCAGCGGGCGGAATATCGCCGGCCAGATCCTGAGGCACCCAGCTCTGTACCAAGCCGGATGGGATCAGCTGGCCGGCGATAGCCGCCACATCCGCAGCCACCGAGACGTCCCCCACTACGTTGCCCGCCCTGCCCTCACGGATGAGCAGTTCGATCTGTTCGGCCTCGTTCACTTTACGGCCTGTCGCCGTCACACCGTATTTCTTGCTGAAGGCCTCTGCGGTCTCGACGATCTTGCCTGTGACGGCGTAGACGGTGATGGGCGGTTCGCTCCGAGCCTTTTCGACGAGAGCTTCCAGATCGAATGCCGTTGCCGGCTGGCTCATAGAGGGAGCGACCACGGCCAGCAGCAGCGCCAAGCCTGCAAGGCCGGTGGTGCAGTGTAAGATCCTTTTCACTTCGGTTCTCCTCCCGCTCGTCGCTGTTCCTGAGGGATGGGCCGTCATGGCGCGCGCTTCGGCATCAGCGCTTGTAATGGACACGCCAGAAATCCTGCCAATCCTGGCGCGAGTCCCAGTCATCGAGTGCCCTGGCAGCGTTGTAGCCGAAGACCTTGTCGACAACGGACATCAGCCCGGACGGCTCGTCATCCGGCATCTTGACTTCAGTATTGGTAGGGATCTTTCCATCCACCATCTGCGGCTCGATCCCCTCGCGTGTCAGCACATAGTGAACGAAGAGCCGAGCCGCATTGGGACTGTCCGTACCGGCCGCAATGAGAGCGAGCTTCGTATAGCTCCACCCCACCCACGGCATCATTTCCTTGCAAAGGCCAAGCACATAGCCGGAATCGGCATTGTCGCGGAACTTCGCCGAACTCAACAATCCGAAGAATGGATCCTCCTGCCCGGATGCGCCCACAGCCTCCGAAACGGCGTCATCGCCGTCGGTCAGCAACGGCCCGCTCTCGGCAAGCGCCTTCACAAAGGCAGCCGTTGCACTCGCCTCTTCCGTTTTCAGAGGCTCGCCGTAATAATCCTCATACGCTTTCTTCAGCGCCTCGTCGCCATAGGTCTCCATCTGATTGAACCAATCCGCGTAGTTCGGCTTGGTGAGAGGGTCGACCATGGCGAAGCGGCCCTCCCATTTCGGATCCGTGAGCTGCCAGATATTGGTGACAGGGCAGCTGTCGTGAGCTTCGGTATTGTAAGCGAAGACATTGGCATTCGTGGTCACCGCGAGCGGCTTCTGGAATTCGGCCGGAATCTTGCCTGCCATGTCCGGCGGTAACCAGCTTTCGAGGAAGCCCTGCGGCAACAATTGCGCGACGGTGGCCGGCGTGTCGGTCAGCATCGCCACGTCGCCTTGTACGTTGCCGGCCTGCGCCTCACGTATGATCTGTTCGAACTGCGCGGCGGCCGAGACTTTTATACCGGTCGCCTGCACTCCGTATTTCTTGCTGAAAGCCTCCGCCATATCGACGATCTTGCCGGTGCTGTCATAGACGGTGATCGGCGGCTCCTTGCGCGCCGCTTCGATCAGCGCATCAAGGCTAAAGTTTTCCTCGGCCAGCACCGCAGCGCTCGTGCCGGAGAGAAGTCCAGCCGCTATGATGAGGCTCTGCACGCATCCTGCATTTAAGCGGGTCATAGCATCTCCTTGTACGGGGATCGCGCGTGCAATTCCCCGCATCCTCCCTGTCATTGTCTTCTGCTGGCGCCCGGCGGCTCACCGCCAGGACACGTCGGTCAGCGCGTATAGTTCACGCGCCAGAAATCCTGCCAATCCTGCCGCAGGTCGAAATCCTGCAGCGCCGTGGATAAGGCGTAGGGCATTAGCTGGTCGAGAATCTCACCCACACCCGAGGGCTCATCCGGATGCATGGGCACTTCGGTGTTGGACGAGATCTTGCCATCGACCGTCTGCGGAGAAATCCCCTCCTCCGTCATCAGATAATGAAGGAAGAGGCGTGCTGCATTCGGGCTGTCTGTCTTCGTCGAAACAACACCTATGCCGGGATACATCCAGCCGGAGAACGGCTTCATGCCCGTGCAGATGCCGAGCTGAAGCCCGTCCGGCCCGTTGTCGCGGAACTTTGCTGTCGAGACCAGACCGAGGAAGGGCTCGGCTTGCCCCTTGGCACCGACCGCCTCGCCTGCCGCAGAGTCGGAATCCGTGAGCAGCGGCGCATTCTGCGCGATCGCTTTCACCCAGGCGCGGGTGGCGCTCGCCTCATCGGTCTCCAGCGGTTTTCCATAGTAAGCTTCGTAGGCTGCAGCAACCGCAGCGTCGTGGTGCATCTCCATCTGGTTGAACCAGTCGGTGTAGGAAGGCTTGCCGAGCGGATCCTGAAAGGCGATCTTGCGCGTCCACGCCTTGTCGGTAAGCGCCCAGATATTGTCCACCGGGCATTTGTCGTAAACCTCGGTGTTGTAGGCCCATATATTCGGCGAGGACACGACGACCAGCGGGTCCTGCAAGGCCTCTGGGATTGACTTGGCGAGGTCCGGCGGCAACCAGCTCTCGACAAGTCCTTGAGGAAAGAGCTGTGCCATTGCGGGCGGGACGTCCTGTACAACGGACACGTCGCCAACGATATTGCCGGCCTGCCCCTCGCGGACGAGCAGCTCGATCTGCGCACCGCTCGAAACCTTCGAGCCAGTTGCCTTGACGCCGTATTTCTCCGTGAAGGCGTCAGCGATCTCGACGATCTTGCCTGTGCTGTCATAGACGGTGATCGGCGGCTCGGCGCGTGCGGCCTCTACGAGCGCATCGAGGCTGAAATTCTCCGGCGCCCAGGCCTCCTCCGCCCGGGCCGGCGACGCGCTCGTTCCTGAAAGCAATGCCGCCGCTCCCAGCCCAGCGGCAAAGCCGGCCCATCTTCGTGTATTTACCTTCATTCTCCTCCTCCTTCTGCCGCCTCGTCAGGCGACTTCCCTGCAGCCGGCCATCTTCCGGACCGTACCCAACTCGCTTGGACGCAGTTGCTCATCGGCCATTGCCGATCGCCTGCCCTGTCGATCGAACACATGAAGTGCTTGAGGCGCGACGTGGAAAAAGCCTGTATCGCCCACCCTGAATCGGGGGGGCTGGTGGATTGTCAGGAACAGCTTTGCGCCAGCAGCCTCGAGCTCCAATATCCAGCTTCCCCCTGTCGGCAGAATTCCCGAAATCCTCATCTCCCCGGAAAGGTGACCTGCGGGCAATTCGGCCCTGCTGGAGACGGCTGCGATCGCTTCCGGCCGCAGTCCGACCGAGCCGATCTCCGTAAGCTGCGGGTAGTGACTGGTGAGATAGTCCTGCGCGAGCGCTGTGAGACCGGTTGCCGGCCCCGTGTCCATCTCGATGATGTTGATCGGCGGGCTGCCGACGAATTCCGCGACGAACCGGTTGGCCGGCCGGTCGTAGATATCGTTCGGCGTGCCCACTTGCTGCAGCTCGCCCTCGCTCATGACGGCGATCAAGGTGGCAAGCGTCATCGCCTCCCACTGGTCATGGGTGACGAAAACGATGGTTGTCTTGAATTCCTCGTGCAGCCGCTTGAGCTCGGCGCGCATTTCGAGGCGCAGCCGCGCGTCGAGATTGGAGAGCGGTTCGTCCAGGAGCAGAACATCCGGGTTTACTGCCAGCATGCGCGCCAATGCCACGCGCTGCTGCTGGCCGCCTGAGAGCTGCGACGGGTAGCGTTTGCGATACTGCTCGATGCCCAGCGTGCGCATCACGCGGTCCACGCAGGCCTCCCGCTCAGCTTTGGAGACACGGCGCAGACGCAGGCCGAAATCGATATTGCGCTCGATCGTCAGGTGCGGCCAGAGCGCGTAGCTTTGGAACACCAGCCCCATCTCCCGCCGCTCCGGCGGCACGAAGGTGCCGGAGGCGACGCAATCAACCACCCGGTCGCCGATGGCGATCCGGCCCGCCGAAAGGTGCTCAAGGCCAGCAATCATCCTGAGCGTGGTGGTCTTGCCGCAGCCGGAGGGACCCAGCAGGCACATGAACTCGCCGTCGCCGATCTCCAGGTTGAGGTTGGACACGGCGTTGGCAGCGTTTGCGCCATAGCTCTTGTCTGCGTTCTGCAAAGCAATGGTAGGCATGATCCTCCCTCAGCTCCCTAGTCCGTCGGCCAGATTGGTTCTTGTGAGTTTCTGGGCGAGAACGGTCCCGAAATACGCGATGCCGGCGATGATCAGGACCACGGCATTGGCGGCCTGCGTGTAATTGTAATCGACCAGACGGAGCGAATAGGTGGTGAGCACGTCCGTTGCCGGTACCGCCAATATGACGAAGAGGCTCAGCCCCTTGATGCCGGAAATGAACGGCAGCAGGACGCCCGTGACCAGCGCGCCCTTCTGGATCGGCACGATAATGGCGATCATGCGCCGCAGCCACCCCGCGCCTGCGATCTGTGCCGCCTCCTCGGGGTCCTTGCCGAGCTGCATCATGGCGGAAATTCCGGCACGCGAGGCGTATGGCATCTGGTCGGCGACCAAGGCCAGCATCAGGATCGCCGCGGTGCCGTAAAGCGCGGGAATGGGGCCGCGCTGGACCGCAAAGAGCGAGAGGTAAGCCGCGGCAAAGGCGATGCCAGGAACGAGATACGGCAGGAACGTCACTTGCCGCAGGAAGCCCGAAAGCGGCCGTACCGGCGTGCGAACCACCACGTAGCCAACGAGAAGCCCCAGCAGTCCGGAGCACACTGAAGCGGTGCCCACGATCCTCAACGTATTCCAGGCCGCCTGCCAGAGATCGGGCGTCAGGAGCACGCCCTCACGCAGCGCCACCGTATCGAGATTGCGGCCGATCCAATAGTCGAGGGTGAAGTTGGACCATGAGAAATCCGCCGGAAGCTTCATCACCGTGGAGAGGAAAAGTGTCAGGATCGGCAGGCCGACGGACAGCACGAATATGAGGGCCGCAAAGACAGTGGCAGGCAGCCGGAATATGCCGAGCGCAGTGCGGCGGGCCATCGCGCCCTTGCCGCCGACCGTAACGAATTTCCGCGCTTCGCGGACAAGCCGCGCATCCACGAGAAGCGTGATGATGCCGATAAGCATGATCGCTCCTGCAAGCACCGCCGCCACGCCGGTCTGCCGGGACGAGATGCTGCGGTAAAGCGATGTGGCGAGCACGTCGTATTTGACGGGCAAGCCCAGCACATAGGGAACACCGAACTCCCCGAGACATTTGGCGAAAATCAACACCACCGCGCTCATCACGGAGGGCAGCATCAGCGGCAGCATGATCTTCCAGGCCACCGTGTAGGGTCGCGCGCCGAGGACGCGAGCCGAATCCTCAAGTTGCGAATCGAACCGACGCAAGGCATTGCCGAAAAGAAGGATGACGAAGGGCGTGTAGTGCAGTGCCAGGATGATGGTGATCGGCACCTGTCCGTAGGCCAGCCAATCGGGTGGCGAGAAGCCGAGGGTCTCGAACCAACCGAGCTGTCCGCCAACCGAACGGTTCTTGAAAAGGGTGGTCCAGGCAAGCGCGAAAGTCCACGCAGGCAGCATGTAGGGGACGATGAGCGCAGTGGCGAACCAGCGCCGCGCGCACATATCGGTGCGGCTCAGGAGCCAGGCCAGGATGCAGCCGATCAGCACGGACACACCGATTGCGCCGAAGGCGACCGAAAGCGTGTGGTAGAGCGGAAGCCAGAAAAGATCCTGCGCCACCGGCGAGAACATCGTGCGGTTTACATAGTAGAGCGTCCACTCGCCGATAGCGGCGCCGATCCGCCTCTCGTCGCCGAACTGCACGCGACCCGCGTCCATCAGAAGCGAAAGAATTGGGACGACGATCAGATAGGTGAAGAGTAGCGCCATGAGCACGCCGATGAGCGTGGTTGGCTCCCGCAGGGCGATCCGGGCCTTGTAGCGAAGCTGTCTGCCGCGCGTCGGCCGCGAGAACTCCACCGGTCCCCCGGCCGGAAGCGCTCTCCTTCCGTCGAAACTCATCGCCCACACCACATAGGATGTGCGCGAAAGGCCTCTGATGCGTCTCCCGGCGCAAAAACCTTTGGCATTTTTCCTCCCAACGCACGGACGCTCGGCTCCCGGAAGCACTCTCCCGCGCCCCTCCTCCACCGGCCGCGAGCATCCTGGTGACAGGATTGTCCGGCGGATATCGACTGTCAAGCGATTTTTGCACAGCTGTGCACAACGGATATCCAAAAGATTGCCGGCATTTTCTCCTCAGTCATACGTCGCCGCGGGAAAGAGCAGGGGAACCTGGCCCCAACTGCTTGCACAGGAGTGCATAGCATTCTCTGGACTAGCATCCCCGGCATGCTCTCAGCCGCGCTTCAGACTGCTATCCGTTCCTGTCGGGCAAAAATAGTTAAAGTGGCCGCCCGCAGCCGTGCTCCTCAATACGCACGCTGGAACGGTTCGCTCCCCTCCAGAGGATCGCCGGGCCGCGTTCCTCAATAGCCCCACAGACGAAGCCTCTTTTCTGCGACTAATGATATCACTATTAGTCTTAAGAAGTGTGTTATTGCGCTAGGGACTATGCAACAAGCTGGTCTAAATAAAGCTAGGGAGCCGGAAGTCCGGCCCATGGGTGTGAATCCCGAAGGAGAGAATGTGAGCCAATCCGGTCAGCCGCTCTATGAGCAGATCAAGATGGCGATTGAGAAGCGCATCCAACAGCAGGAATGGCCTGCCGACTTTCAGGTTCCGGGAGAGGAAATTTTGGCGGCCGAGTTCGGCGCTTCACGTCTAACGGTCCGCCGCGCGCTGCGCGAACTGCAGACCGAGGGAATGCTGGTCCGCATCCAAGGCCGCGGCACTTTTGTCATCGGACCGCGCATGCAATGCGCAATCTTCAACCTCCAGGACGTGTCCGAGGAAATCGAAGAAAGCGGCGGGGTTCACCTGAGCCGCGTCGTGTCGCTCGGCGCGCTCCCGTCGGACAGTCCCTTGGCCAATCTGCTGCCGGTCGGGCCAGGAGCGACGGTCTATCATTCACGCCTGCTTCACACCGAGGACGGTACCCCCATTCAGCTTGAAGACCGCTTCGTCAACGCAGCCATGGCACCAGACTACCTGAAGCAGGATTTCACGCGCATAACCCCGCATGCCTACCTGCTGGGCACAACCGAAGTCACCTTCATAGACAATACGATCCGCGCTATCCGGCCGGACGAGGAAGCATGCGCGCTCCTTCAGATTGATGCCAATCAACCCTGCCTTCTGGTCGACCGGCGCACGTGGTGCGGCGACGTTCCGGTCACGCGCAGCCGCTTTCTTTATCCAGGTGACCGTTATCGGCTGCGCAGCGCCCATGAGGCAACCGCAGCACCGGGCGCGCACAGAGCCGCACTTACACCGTCCGGGTCCTCGAGGAGAATTCGATAGAGACGGTCAGCTTGTGTAAACCGCCGAACGATCGTCTTCGAAAGGCGGCAGCCAGCCCCCAGCCCCCGGCTGCCGCGCTATAGGTTCAATCAAATTACGCAGCAATCGAGGCTGTAATCTCGATTTCCACCTTCGCGCCTGGAGCGGGGATTTGGCAAATCAACAGGGTGTTCGTCGGCCGAATATCGCGGAAGACCTCGCCCAGCACGGGCGTCACCTCGGCCGCAGTGGCCTGGTCGACAACATAGACCCTGCAGACGACCGCGTTCGAGAGGCTCGCTCCGGCCTGTCGCAAAGCCGCATCGATCGAGGCAAGGCAATTCCTCGCTTGCTGGCCTGCGTCCTCGGGGAAAGCTCCGGAAGCAGGATCGCGTCCGGTCGTGCCCGAAACATGGATGGTTGTGCCATCGATAACAGCCTTCGCATAACCTGCGGCCTCCTCGGAAGGAACGCCGGCGAATATACGGTTTTTCACGAATGTCTCCTTTGCTGCACCCATGGCGAGCGCCCGCGGCTACAAGGTTGGGGATAGTGCCGGACATTCTCTAGATGCCCGGCTATGGTCGCTTAGGATCGCACGACGCGACGCAATCCCGCCAATCGATCGATGATTACAATAGCTAGCGCCGATAGCAGGATCAGTGAGCTCGCCAGCGCCGCCGCGACGGCATCATATTGAAACTTGATATATGAGAAGAGCTCAACCGGCAGTGGTGTCCAGCCCGGCGGGGCCAGGAATACCGAAATCGGGAAGTCATTCCAGGACAGGATGAAGCAAAGCGCGAAGCTCGACACCAGTCCTGTGCGGATGACCGGCAGCGTCACCGAGAACAACGTCCGGATGCGCCCTGCCCCAACAATGGCCGCCGCCTCTTCATAGGACGGATCGAGATTATGCAAGCTCGCCGTCAGGATCCGCAGCGCATAGGGCATGATGTGAATGGTATGGCCCACCAGCAGCGGCACAAGGCCTGACCCATAGCCGATCCGCACGAAATAGATGTAGAGCGCAAGACTGAAAATCGTCGTCGGGATCAGCAATGGCGACATGAGGACGATGTTGATCGCCGCCTTGCCCGCGAAATTGTTGCGCACCAGCGCCATGGCGGCCGGCAGCGCAAGCGCATTGGCGAGGAAGGCTGCCGAGATCCCGAGCACGAGGCTTACCCCCATGCCGCGCAGGAAGGTTTGCGAACTCCAGGCCGCTTTGAACCAGTCGAGCGTGAATCCGTTCGGCGGCAGGATGAACTCACGTGGATTGACCGCCACGACCAGCGTCACCGCGATCGGGAAAACCAGAAAAGCCATCATGAGCAGCGTAATGAGCCGTAGCGCGGCTGTGCCAAGGTCCAGCCGGATCACCGCTTTGCCTCCAGTCGATTGAGTATCAGGCGCCCGAACAGCGCGGCCATCCCGGCAAGTATCAGCGCATTTACCGCCACCATGATTACCGACAACGCAGACGCGAAGGGCAAATCGTTGTTCAGCAACGCCTCTCGATAGACGATCAGCCCGATCATCTGCGTATTGCTGTCGCCGACCATCAGCGGCACCGCAAATGCCGAGAAATTCAGCGAGAAGACGATGACAAGCCCTGCATAAAGCCCGGGCATGGTCATCGGGAACACGATCTTCCAGAAGGCGGTCCAACGACTGGCACCAACATTGCGCGCCGCCTCGACGAGGAAGGGGCTGATCCGCTCGATCGAATCGAGGAGAGAAAGCACCACATATGGCGTGCCGATATAAACGAGCAGGATCACCACACCCTTGATGTCCCACATATAGCGGACCGGGTCGTCATAGATCCTGAGTGCGATCATCAGCGAGTTTAGCAGCCCGCCTCCCCTGAAAATCACGATCCAGCCATAGACCAGTGTCACGAGGCCGATCAGGAGCGGCGCCATAATCAGCGCTATCAGTATGTTGCGCTGAAAGCCCGTGGTCTTTGCGATATAGAGCGCGACCGGATAGGCGCAGACCACCGAAATAACCGTGGTGACGATGGCAATTCGGATCGAGAACCACAGCGTATTGACGAGATACCAGGGGTCGCCAAGAAACCGGGTGTAGTTATCGAGCGTCAGCGCATCGATTACATAGGCTCCGCCGGCCAGTTCGTTGAAACTGGTGCGCAGAACCCACAGCATCGGGAAGGCGACGAAGATCAGCAGCGCGATCAAGGCCGGCGCCAGAGGGGGAAGAATGCGCCGAATCATGTCAGCGCTGCCGTTTCTTGGGGAATCACGCGCAAATGCTCCGGCAGGACGCAAATCCACACCCTGGCGCCGTCCTCGATGAAGCCGTCGAAGTTGTGGACCTCCGAGCGCAGAACCTCGCCGCTGTCGAGCTGCACAGAATAGCGGAGCACAGCCCCGAAATATTCGGAGAGGATGACGCGGCCGGTCAGCACGTTCTCGCCTTCGATAGATGCGGTCATAAGCGTCACCCGCTCCGGCCGGATCAGCGCGCGCACCTGGGTGCCCGAGGTGACTGCCTCCTTTGCGATGGCGCGGAGAACTTGCCCCGAGGCCAGTTTCACGCCCACCGATTTTCCATCCATGCCGAGCGCCGTACCCTCGAGGAAATTCGTTACGCCGACGAAATCGGCGACGAAGCTCGTTGCGGGATTTTCATAGAGCTCGTATGGCGCGGCGACCTGTTCGACCTTTCCCCTGTTCATGATCACGACGCGGTTCGACAGCGACAGCGCTTCTTCTTGATCATGCGTCACATAAAGCGTGGTCATCTTCATCCGCGCCTGCAGCTCCTTGAGCTCACGCCGCATGGTAACGCGTAGTGCGCGATCGAGATTGGAGAGCGGCTCGTCCATCAGCAGGACCTGCGGCTCGAGCGCAAGCGCGCGCGCCAGAGCCACCCGCTGCTGCTGGCCGCCCGACAGCTGGCGGGGCAACCGGTCCTCATAGCCCGACAGGCCCGTCACGGAGAGAGATTCCGCGATCTTGTCGCGAATGAAGGCGCGGCTCTTCTTCCGCAGCTTCAGACCGAATCCCACATTCTCGGCCACTGTCATATGCGGCCAGAGCGCATAATTCTGGAAGACGAAGCCCAGGTCGCGCTTGTTGGGCGGCAGGTGAGTGACATCGCGATCATGGACGCGGAGTACCCCGCCAGAAGGCTCGATGAATCCCGCGATCATCCTGAGCGTCGTGGTCTTGCCGCAGCCACTGGGTCCGAGGAGCGAGACGAATTCGCCTTGGGCGACATTGAAGGAGACATTGTCGACGGCCGTCGTCGCGCCGTAGCGCTTGATGACTCCCAGGACTTGAATAGCATCATTAGACATGCTGTGCTTCATCTCAGCGCTACGCGGGCCATTGGCATAAGTTCTCTTAGGATATTGCGAGGCAGGGCGGCCTGACATCGGGGCCGCCCCGGCATTCTTTCTGTTAGCGCCTGGCCTTCTGGTTCAGCCGTTGCTGCCAGTCGGCCTTGTTGGCGGTGATCTTTTCCTGATCGGGCAAGTAGAGACGGCCGAAGGCTTCATTTAGCACGAGAAGCTCGCGGAACTCGAAATCCTCCGGCACTTCGGCATTCTTCACCGTCGGTGCATATAAATTGCGGGTGGCGAAGGCAACCTGTACCTCGGGGCTGAGGATATAGTTCACGAAATTCGCCGCCATGTCGGGATTTGGAGTATCCTTATGGATATTCACGCTCGTGATAAGCGGGAAAGTGCCTTCCTCAGGCCGCACGAACTTGACGTTCTTCGCGCCCTTCGAGAGCAGATCCTTCATTCGGCCGGTGGCCAGCATGCCGATCGAAGCATCGCCTGTCTCGAAGAGCGAGACCATCTGGCTTTCCACATCGAGCATGCCGATCAGATTGCCGCTCTTGATCAGTTCGGCCATCCGGTCAATGCCCGGATCGATGTTGTCGATGCTACCGCCGTTTTGCTCGGCCTTCATCACCAATAGGCTCAGCGTCGGGATGTGATCGACGCCATAAATCACGACGCTGTTTTTATAGTCGGGTTTCCAAAGATCGTCCCAGCTGGCCGGCGGTTCGGAGATCTTGTCCGTGTTGTAGGCGAGAACATAGTCACCGACATTCGCAAAGACCGTATGTTCGGAATATACGGCGTTCTCGTAAAGATTGGCCATGTTGGGAATCTTGGCTGGGTCGAGAGGCAGCCAGAGGCCTTCCTTCTCGCCCGCGATCGAATTCAGCAGCGTGTTCGTCACCACATCGACCTGGCCGAGGCGAGCTTTGATCAGGTGATCCGGGCTTGCGCCCACAACCCATTCGATCTTGCAGTCGTATTTTTCCTCGAATGCAGCCGCGACCGACTCATACGTCGCCTGGTAGCTGCCGCCCCAGGTGGTGACGCGGAGCATGCAATCATCGGCAGCCGCGGTTCCGACCCAGGCGACCGAAAGAGTCAGGCCTGTAAGGATATGTCTGGTTTTCATCTTAACTCCTCTGGGGGTGATTGATCGAGCGGATCTCTTCCGTCGATCTTGCACCGGCCCGCTTCTGTGTCGGGCTCGGCAAATTCCAATGTCCTGCCGCGTTCAAGCTCCTCTCTCTCGCGCTCTGGCCTCACGTCGTGCGCGCAGATCGCTAAGGGAATAGCGGCAGTGGATCGCTTCAGGGTCGATCACCATTTCGATGAGAGCGGGCTTTCCAGCTGCAAGACAGCGCTCGAAGGCAGGTGCGAATTCCTCGGTTTTGGTAACGCGCTCGCCATGCGCGCCATAGGCCTTGGCGAGCATCAGGAAATCCGGGTTGACGAGATCGGTGCCGTTGGCACGTCCCTCCAGCCGGTTCTCTTCATGGATGCGGATCGTGCCGTAGAGCCCGTTGTTGTAGAGGACGATGATGATGTTTGCGCCATATTGGACCGCGGTCGCCAGTTCTTCGCTGCTCATCTGGAAGCAACCGTCGCCGACAAAATCCACCACCACCCGCTCGGGATATGCGATCTTGGCCGAGATCGCTGCAGGCAGCGAATATCCCATCGAGCCGCTGATCGGGCCGAGTTGGGTGTGCAAGCGATAATGCGGGAAATAACGCTGGCTCCAGGTAGCGTAGGCGCCTACGCCGTTGGTGACGATGGCATCCTCGGGTAAGCGCTTACGCAGCCAGCCCATCACGCCCGGCAGGTCTATATCGCCGGGGCACGGCTGAGGTACGCGCTCCTCCATCAATGTCGCTCGCAATTTCCCGCACCATTCCCGATGTTCAGGGCGCGGAGAAGCCGGATATGTCGCCAACGCCCGGGCACAGGCATCGTTGTCCGCCACCAGCGCCAGATCGACCTGGAAGACCCGGTTCAGGTCACCGTGATCGGCCATGACATGAACGACCTTCTGCCTCGGATGCGGGATCGAGAAGAGGGTGAAACCCTCCATGTAGCCCGCGCCGATCGTGTTCACGTCGCTTAGCGCGTCGTTGAGCATCAGGATGAAATCGGTCTCGCGGATGTGAGCCAGAAGCGCCGGATTCGAGCCGATACCGATCTCGCCCACATAGCAATCGAGCCGGTGGTCGATGATGTCGCGTCGCCGGAAGGTAGTCACGACTGGCAGGCCATGAACGGTCGCAAAGCGCTGGATATCCTCGCGGGCGGCCTCGCTCCAATCCGAACCACCGACGACCACGAGCGGCTTATTCGCATCGGCCAGCATCGCGAAGATCTGCTGCAGATCCTCCTCCCGCGGCGTGCCGGCATGGGAAGGCGCGGCGGGACGAACCGAGGGCGCGACATCACTCATTTCCTCAAGCACATCCTCCGGAACAACCAGGACCACGGGTCCCTTGCGTCCTGAAAGTGCGGTGGTCCATGCGCGCTGGACGAATTCCGGAATGCGCGCCGGATCGTCGATCTGCCCCACCCATTTCGTCATGGGGGCGAACATGGTGCGAAAGTCGTAGGACATGAACGCTTCGCGCTCTAGTATCGAGCGCTTGACCTGCCCTACGATCAGGATCATCGGTGAGGAATCCTGAAACGCCGTATGCACCCCGTTCACGGCATTGGTCGCCCCGGGGCTGCGGGTTACAAAGGCCACCCCCGGCCTGCCGGTGAGTTTGCCATGGGCCTCGGCCATCTGTGCCGCTCCATTCTCGTGGCGGCAGCTGATGGAGCGAATTCCCGGGTGGCGAGTGGCCAGCGCATCGAGCGCGACGAGAAAGCTCTCGCCCGGGACGTGATAGACGATATCGACCCCATTCAGGGCAAGTTCGTCGGCGAGGATCTCGGCGCCTTTTCTCATCATTTCACCCGCGCGTCATCCAATGACAAAGGGATTGGCGATCTCTTCCGCCGTCGAGAGCCAAACGGCCTTGGTCTGCAGATACTCATAAATGCCCGCCACGCCATTCTCACGGCCGATGCCGCTCTTCTTGTAGCCGCCAAAGGGGGTCGTGTAGGAAATATCCCGGTAGGTGTTAACCCAGACGCTGCCGGCCTCCAGGCGCTCCGACATTTTCAACGCGAGCCGCATGTCGGCCGTCCAGATTCCGGCCGCGAGCCCGAATTCGCTATCATTGGCGATGGCCAGGGCCTCTTCCGGTTCATCGAAAGGTATTGCGGCCAGGACAGGCCCAAAGACCTCTTCACGCGCAATACGCATATCGTTGTTCACACCCGCGAAGATCGTGGGTTCAATGAAAAGGCCGGTTCGGCACTCATCCAGATCAGGGCGCTTGCCACCAAGGATAAGTTCGGCCCCCTCCTGACGCGCGATGTCGATATACCCGAGCACACGGTCATATTGCATTTTGTTGGCAATAGGGCCGATCTGTGTTTCGACCTTCCGCGGGTCGCCCACGCGGGCAGTCTTCGTGAAAGCCGCGAGCTTTTCCAGGAACTCGTCGTGAATCGAGCGATGCACGAGGAGCCTGGAACCTGCGATGCAGGTCTGACCCACGGCACCGAAAATACCTCCGACCACGCCGCGCACCGCATTGTCGAGATTTGCATCGCCGAAGACGATGTTCGGGGATTTGCCGCCCAGCTCCAGACTCACCCGCTTCACATCCTTCGCCGCGAGCGAATAGAGATAGGAGCCGGTCTTGGTTGAACCGGTGAAGCCGAGATGCCGCGTCAAAGGATGGATGACCAGCGGCTCCCCGACCTCCGGGCCATAGCCTGTAACCACGTTGATGACGCCGGCGGGGAAGCCCGCCTTCTCCACCAACTCCATCAGCTTGAGCGCGGTGGCCGAGGTGAATTCTGCAGGCTTCATAACCAATGTGTTCCCCGCGGCCAGCGCCGGGGCCGCCTTGAGGGAGAACAACAGGAGCGGCGCGTTCCAGGGAACGATTCCGACGCAGACACCCAACGGCTCATGGCGCGAGAAGCTCAATGCCGGTTTGTCGCAGGGATGAACGGTCCCTTCGATCTTATCGGCATAGCCGGCGTAGTAGTGATACCAGCGGGGGATGTACCGGATCTGATGCCTCATCTCCTCGAGAAGGCGGCCATTGTCCCGCACTTCGATCTCAGCGAGAGAATCCGCATGCTCCTCGATCAGCGAGGCGAAGCGCTGGATAATGCGGGCGCGATCAGTGGGATGCATCTTCCCCCACGGGCCCTGGGTGAAGGCCCGGTGAGCGGCTTGGATCGCTCGATCAGCATCCTCGGCATTGCCGCGCGGGATCAACGCCCAAGGCGCGCCCGTGAAGGGATCGACCGTCTCGATATATTCACCAGAAGCGGGCGGAACCCGCTGGCCGTCAATATACATGGACAGTTTCGGTAGACTTTCGGCGGACATGACCTCTCCCCTCTCGCAATGCCGGATCGGGGCGATAGCACCGAGGCAATGCGTGGCCGCGCCAATGGCGCATTAATAACGTCTGTTTAGATACAAAATGATATTTATAACTCCTGTCAATACCAAATCTGTCGGTATAAATTCATATCCATATCCGCCTAAAAAATGGGCACTCCGCCGGGAGTGATCCCGTGGCCGCTTAAAAAATGAGCAACTTTTCCGCACCAGGGAGGATTTCAGGCTGAAATGCGGGTTTTCTGGAAGGCGGCAAAAATGGCTTGATTTTAGAACAAGGATCATATGTGTATGTTTGCCAACCATAGTGATATCATTTTTGGACGCACACGTGCCCTCCGACCTACCCCTTTATGAGCAGATTAAGAGCGCAATCGACCGGCGGATCGAAACCGAAGAATGGCCGGCCAATTTCCAGCTGCCCTCGGAGGATGAGCTGGCCGGGGAGTTCGGCGCCTCACGCCTGACTGTGCGCCGTGCGCTACGGGAGCTTCAGGCCGACGGCGTACTCATTCGCGTCCAGGGTCGGGGCACGTTTGTGATCGGCCCCCGCACGCAATGCGCGGTATTCAACCTTTCGGATATTTCCGAGGAAGTGGCCCTCTCCGGAGGCGTGCATAGCTGTCTCGTCATTGAGCATGAGGTCCTGGACAAGGACAGCCCCGGGCGCAACATGCTTCAGCTCCCGCCCGGGGAGCCAGTCTTTCACTCCCGCCTCCTGCATCTAGAAGACGGTACGCCGATCCAGCTTGAAGATCGCTATGTCAACGGCGCTGAGGCCCCGGCTTATATCGAGCAGGATTTCTCAAGAACGACGCCGCATGCCTGGCTCCTGCGCGAGACCTCGGTGACGATGGTCGACAACACGATCCGCGCCATCCGTGCCGATGAGGAAACGCGTCAATATCTGCAGATCGACATCAACCAGCCGTGCCTGCTGCTCGACCGCTCCACGTGGCGCGAAGGAATTCCAGTGACCCGCAGCCGCTTCTTTTATCCCGGCGATCGTTATCGCCTGCGCTCGACCCATGAGGCGCGCACGAACCGCATCGCCACCACTCCAGCAAGGGCCGCCAGGTCCACTACGAGGAGCCTCGCATGAGAGAATTCGTCCGTAAACTGCAGGAACGTGGCGACCTGCTGGTCGTCGAACGCGAGATCGATCCCGCGCACGAGTTGGCTGCGGTCACCCATTTGGCCCAAAAGAAATGGGCGAAGCCGGTGATGTTCACCAATGTGAAGGGCACCCGCTTTCCGGTAGTCACCAATGTCTACAGCACCCGAGAGCGGCTGGGCGAGGTGATCGGGATCGATGCGGGTGACTTCTGCCGGCAATGGAGCAAGCTGTCCTCGCTCGGCTCCGCCGAGATGAAGGAGCCGCTCGTTCCTGCCACCGCGACGTCCGGGTATGAGGAGGTCAGGCTTTCGGACCTGCCGCTGATCACCTATTCCGACCGTGATGGCGCCCCCTATTTCACCTCGGCAATGTTCATCGCCAAGGACCCGGAGACCGGTGTTGGAAACCTCTCTTACCACCGTTCCATGTATATTAATGACGGCGAGTTGCGTTGCCGCCTCGCTCCGCGCCATCATCTGACCATCTATCACGAGAAGGCCGAGAAGATGGGCAAGCCGCTTGAGGCGGCGATGCTGATCGGACCGCCCGCTCATGCATTTCTGACCGCGGCTGCGCCATTGCCCTACGACGTGGACGAGTTGGAGGTTGCAGCCCGTCTGCGCGGGCGCCCGATCCCGATGCGCAAATGCAACCATATCGATCTTGAGGTTCCCGCCGAGACCGAGGTGGTGATCGAGGGGCGTTTCCTACCCAACGAACGCCGGCCCGAAGGTCCCTTCGGCGAGTTCATGGGTTACTATGTCCCCGTAGGTCCCAACGCCGTATTCGAGGTGCTGGGCGTCACCGTACGTAAGGACGCGATGTTCCACTCGATCCTCTGCGGCTCGCCCGAAGAAGTGCTGACGCTGGAACTTTCCGTCTCGGCCAATATCTACCAGCGTCTGAGCGCTGCGCTTCCGGGCATCGTCAACGTCACCTGCCAGCCCTTCGTGAACCATGCCATCATACAGATCGAACCGCAGTTCGAAGGTCATGCCCGCCAGGTGATGCTCGCGACGATCGGCGCGGAGCCGATCTGGGCAAAGCAGATCACCGTCGTCGATACCGATGTGGACATCTACGACATGGACGATGTCCAATGGGCTATCCTGACCCGCTGCCGCCCCGACAAGGACATGATGATCATTCCGGAAACGCCCTCCTTCTATCGCGACGAGGCCAAGGATCATTGGGGCCGTCTCCTGGTCGATGCCACCAAGCCCTGGGGACGTGAGAAGGAATTCGAGCGCAAGCGCCTGCGCATGGTCGATGACATCCGCCTCTCCGACTGGTTCCCTGGTGCCTGACATGGACCGGCGGAGGCTCGTGATCGGCATATCCGGCGCGTCGGGAGCGGCCTATGGGCTTCGCGCGCTCGACCTTGCCAGGGCGGCCGGTGTGGAGACACATCTGGTCGCCAGCCGGTCGGCGCTCCTTACATTGAAACAAGAGCTCGGCCTGCAGAAGGCCGATATCGAAGGGCATGCCGACGTAGTCTACCCGCACACCGATATCGGAGCCACGATCGCCAGTGGCTCTTTCCGCACGATGGGCATGCTGATCGCACCCTGTTCGGTGAAGACCATGTCCGAGATCGCCACCGGAGTGACCTCGACTCTGATGAGCCGAGCAGCCGATGTAGTGCTTAAGGAGCGTCGGCGCCTGGTCCTGATGCTGCGCGAAACGCCGCTGCATCTCGGGCATATCGAGACGATGGCTGCGCTCACCCGGATGGGGGCGATCATCATGCCGCCGGTTCCCGCATTTTATGCAAAGCCGCAGAACCTCGACGAAGTCGTCACTCATTCGACGGCCCGCGCACTCGATCTCTTCGATATAGATACCGGCGCCGTTCGGCGCTGGGCCGGACTGAAGGATAGCCTTGCCGGAGAATCACAATGACCCTGCCCGCCCTACCCCGCCGCGTCGTTCATGGCACCATGATTGGCATAATCGTGCTCGACACCGGCTTTCAGCGGCTTCCGGGCGATATCGCCCATGCGGGCACCTGGCCGTTCCCGGTGCAGTTCCGGGTGGTGCGCGGCGTCCGCCCGGCCGATGTGATCGAAGGCGACCCGCGCCATTCGCTAGAGGCCTTCCGCGCGGCGATTGATGATCTTGTTGCCCTCGGTTGCACAGCCATCACGACGAGCTGTGGCTTTCTGGCCGCCGTGCAGGACGAGCTTACGCGCCACTCGCCCGTACCCTTCCTCTCGTCGGCCCTCCTCCAGATTCCCATGGTGGAACGCATCCTCCCGGCGGGAAAGAAGCCGGGGCTCGTGGTCTCCGATGCGGACGCGCTGACGGAGCGCCATTTCCGCGGCATTGGCGCCGCACCCGGTTTGCCTATGGCGGCCTTGGCTTTTGACGGCCCCTTGCGGCGCAATATGCGTGAACAGGCAGCCGAGGTGGATGCCGCCGCGCAGGAGGCCGAAGTGGTCGAAGTGGTGGCCGGCCTTCTCGCCCGGCATCCCGAGGTGGGCGCGCTGATCTTCGAATGCGCGAACCTACCGCCCTATTCCGCGTCCGTCTCGCGCCGCTTCGGCGTACCTGTCTACGACATCGTTACGCTGGTGCGTTGGATGCATCTTTCGCTCGCGCCGCCGGACTATGCCGCATGACGGCCGGTAACGACCTCATTGTCATCGGCGGCGGTCTGATTGGCTCGGCACTCGCCTGGGGAGCTGCGCGTGAGGGCGCGCGGGTTACCTTGCTGGATGAAGGCGATATTGCCCACCGCGCCTCCCGCGGAAATTTCGGCCTCGTCTGGCTGCAGGGAAAGGGGCTGGGGCATCCCGATTACATGCATTGGTCGATTCGCGCTGGACAGCTTTGGCCGGAATTCTCCGCGATCCTGCAGGAGGAGATAGGTATCGACATAGGCTGGCGCGGTGGCGGAGGGCTGCATTTCTGCCTCTCCGAGGATGAAATGGAGGCGCGCCGCGCGCTCATATCCCGATCGAAGGCGGAAGGCGCCGATATCCGCATCGAGCTTCTCGACCGTGAGTCCCTGCGCGAAATCGCTCCCGGTATCGGCCCCGAAGTTCGCGGCGCCTCGCTTTCCAATCTCGATGGAGAAGTCAGCCCGCTGCTAACTCTTCGGGCACTGCAAAATGCGTTCCGAACCCATGGCGGCGAGTTCGTGGTGAATTTCACCGCTGAACGGATACGCCACGACCGAGACCTGGGTTTCATCGTGAGCGATGCCACAGGTTGTGAATTCACTGGCCGCCGCCTCGCCATCGCGGCCGGACTGGGAGCCAATCGCTTAGCGAGCCAGATCGGGCTTGAGCTGGGACTGCGCCCCGAACGCGGGCAGATCGTGGCTACAGATCGCGTGGCTCCATTCCTTCGCCATCCCACCAATACGATCCGCCAGACTTCAGAGGGGACGGTGCTGCTGGGCAGCTCGCACGAGGATGCAGGTTTTTCGACTGGCACCGACATGGAAACCATCGCCCGGCTTTGCCGGACCGGGACACGGCTCTTTCCTGCGCTCCGTTCGGCGCGTCTGCTGCGCGCCTGGGGTGCGCTGCGAATCATGAGCCCGGATGGATTGCCGATCTATGAGGAGGCGCCTGAGATGCCGGGCGCGTTTGTCGTCACCTGTCATAGCGGGGTCACCCTCGCCAGCCTTCATGGGCTTGAATTGGGCCCGGCATTGGCGGAAGGCCATCTCGGCCCCGCGCCCCGTTCCATGCGGAGTGTACGTTTTGCCGTTCAGACGACTTGATGATGGGCCGGTGCCCGGACCCGAATCTGCCGAATTCCAGTTCGAGGGCCGTCCCGTGTCCTTCCGGTCAGGCGAGTCCGTTGCCGGGGCGCTGATGGCGGCAGGGATCACATATTTTCGTGAAACGCCGGTTTCGGGCAGTCAGCGAGGACCCTGGTGCCTGATGGGGGTCTGCTACGAATGCCTGCTGCGCGTCGACGGACATGACAATCAGCGGGCATGCATGACGACCCCGCGTGCAGGAATGGTGGTCGAACGTCAAATCGGTGCGCGCCGCGATGCCTCAGGAGAGCCGGAATGACTGCATGGGACGCCATCGTCATCGGCGCTGGGCCGGCAGGTATCGGAGGCGCGAGCTTCTTGGCAGAAAACGGCGCACGGGTTCTTCTCGTTGACGAAGCTCCCGGCCCTGGTGGCCAGATCTGGCGCGGGATCGAGACCATTCCGGAAAGCCGCTCACGAATCCTCGGGCCGGACTATCTCATGGGAAAGGCCGAAGCTGCCCGCCTGCGTGCAAGTCCGGCACATCTTGCATTCGAAACCCAGGCCTGGCGCGTTGAAGCTGACGGCACCGTCTGGTTGAAGGACAAAACTGGCATCCGTCAGGAACGGGCCCACCATCTCCTGATTGCCACAGGGGCGATGGAGCGCCCCGTTCCGGTACCCGGCTGGACGCTTCCTGGTGTGACGACAATCGGCGGGCTTCAGATCCTGCTTAAGCGCGACGGGCTTTTGCCGGATGGCGCCCTTGTTCTGATCGGCACAGGCCCGCTCTTCTATCTCTATGCCGCCCAGTGTCTTGCAGCCGGCAAGCGCGACCTGACGCTTATCGACACCGGCTTTACGGGTGCGCTGTTTAGCGCCTTGCCGCATCTGCCTCGCGCGCTGAGTGGGCGCGGTCCATCCTATCTGATGAAGGGACTGAAGCTTTTATGGACGCTCCGGCGCGCCGGCATCAAATTCCATGAACGCCCGCAGGACCTTCGCATTGAGAGCGCGGGAGAAGCATTGGAAGTCCGCTTTCAAAGCCGCGGAGCCTCGCATTGCCTGCCCGCAGATCATGTCGGTCTCCATGAAGGAGTTATCCCGGAATCGCATATGACGCGTTCCTTGGGGTGCCAAATGCGTTGGTCGGAGGTTGGCGCGGCCTTCCATCCGCTGCGTGACGTCCATATGCAAAGCTCCATGAATGGCGTGTATGTCGCGGGCGACGCCGGAGGCATCGGCGGTGCCACCGTTGCATTGCTTGAAGGGCGCCTCGCGGCCATGTCCATCCTTGAGAAGCTTGGTCGGCCGGTGGACGAACACCTGCGCAACATCACTCACCGCGAGCGGCGTGCCCATCTTGCTCCCCGTCCCCTGCTCGATAGGCTTTATCGGCCGCGCCCAGCTCTATTTTCTCCGCCGGATGAAGTCATCGCCTGCCGCTGCGAAGAGGTGACCTGTGGTGAGATCCGCAGAGCAATCGATATAGGCAGCGCCGGCCCGAACCAGGTCAAGGCATTCCTGCGCAGCGGCATGGGACCGTGCCAAGGTCGGATCTGCGGCATGACGCTCACCAGCCTCACAGCTGCGACAAGCGGCCTGGCCATGGACGAGGCTGGTTATCTGACGATCCGCCCGCCGCTTCGGCCGGTCTCTCTGGGAGAAATTGCGGATCTGATCCGGCCCTGATTAGGAGAAGAAGGGCGTCTCGATCATGGCTGCTCAGGATTTGCCTGACCTGTCAGCTGATCTGCACGTCCAGGATTTCAATGGGATTTTCGGCGTGATTCACAAAGCTTTCGCTAACGGTCAGCGAGAGCGCGTCAAAGCGGTCGATCGACAGCGCTGACCCATTCGCTTCGATTGTAGCGGGCGTGTTGAACACCACCCAGCCGAAGCCTGGCGCTGTAAAGCTTTCGCCTGGAGCCAGCGTCAGGCGCCGCATCGCATGAGTGCAGCACCCGCGCCGCGTCATGATGTTGAGGTCGATGGTGGGGCCAGCGGAATTGCGGCTGGCGATTTCCCATTCGCCCGGGAAGGAAAAGGGCGTGCCGCCGGACAAAAGCTCCGTCACGCTTCCGCCCGGCAAATTAAGCACCAGGCCCGATCCATCCAAGAGGGCAATGGTTCGATCAATGCCCGGAAAGACTGAGAAGGGGCCATCGGCCGCGACATGGGCAATCGAAAGCCGCCACTCGAAGCTGTCGACATCGCTGCCGGGCGGGAAGGCCGCCACCTCCTCGGTAAGGCCCTTCCCGTTCTTCCATGCCATGCGTTTGTGGTCGGCGCGGCGTGCGATCTTCATTCCCTGCCTCAGTTGCCGAGGATCGCCGGCAAACGCAGGCCCTTTTCCCTGGCCCAATCCACCGCAATGTCATAGCCGGCATCAGCGTGGCGCATAACGCCGCTGGCCGGATCGTTCCACAACACGCGCTCGATACGGCGCGCCGCATCGTCGGAGCCGTCGCAGCAGATCACCATGCCCGCATGCTGGCTGAAGCCCATTCCGACGCCGCCGCCATGGTGCAGAGATACCCAGGTCGCGCCCGAGGCCGTGTTGAGCAGGGCGTTGAGCAGCGGCCAGTCGGACACCGCGTCCGAACCGTCCTTCATTGCCTCGGTTTCCCGGTTGGGTGAAGCGACGGAGCCGCTATCGAGATGGTCGCGTCCGATCACGATCGGCGCTTTCAATTCGCCATTCCTGACCATCTCGTTAAAGGCAAGGCCGAGTCGGTGACGGTCGCCGAGGCCGACCCAGCAAATGCGCGCAGGCAGGCCTTGGAACGCGATGCGCTCCTTCGCCATGTCGAGCCAGTTGTGCAGGTGCTTGTTGTCCGGCAGCAGCTCCTTCACCTTGGCGTCGGTCTTGGCGATATCTTCCGGATCGCCGGAAAGGGCGGCCCAGCGGAAAGGCCCGATGCCGCGGCAGAAGAGCGGGCGGATATAGGCAGGCACGAAGCCCGGGAAAGCAAATGCGTCTTCCAGACCTTCTTCGAGCGCCATCTGACGGATATTGTTGCCGTAATCGACCGTCGGGATGCCGGCGTTCCAGAAGTCGAGCATGGCTTGGACCTGCACCTTCATCGAGGCGCGAGCGGCCTTCGCAACGCCTTTCGGATCGCTTTCCTGTTTCGCGCGCCATTCGGCGACGGTCCAGCCGATAGGCAGATAGCCGTGCACCGGGTCGTGCGCAGAGGTCTGGTCGGTGACGATGTCGGGCCGCACACCGCGCTTGACGAGCTCCGGGAAGACTTCGGCCGCATTGCCGATAAGCGCGATGGACTTGGCTTCGCCCGCCTTGGTCCATGCGTCGATCTTGGCCAGCGCTTCATCGAGGCTATGGGTCTTCTCGTCAACATAGCGGGTGCGCAGGCGGAAGTCGGCACGGCTTTCATCGCATTCGACGGCAAGACAGCAGGCACCTGCCATGACGGCTGCCAGCGGCTGTGCGCCGCCCATGCCGCCGAGGCCGCCGGTCAGGATCCACTTGCCCTTGAGGTTACCGTCATAATGCTGGCGGCCGGCTTCGACGAAGGTTTCGTAGGTGCCCTGAACGATACCCTGCGCGCCGATATAGATCCACGAACCGGCGGTCATCTGGCCGTACATGGCGAGACCCTTCTTATCCAGTTCGTTGAAATGATCCCAGGTCGCCCAGTGCGGCACCAAGTTGGAATTGGCGATCAGAACCCGCGGCGCATCCTTGTGGGTGCGGAACACGCCGACCGGCTTGCCCGACTGGACGAGCAGCGTCTCTTCCTCGGTAAGCGTCTTGAGCGTGGCAATGATGCGGTCGAAATCGTCCCAGGTGCGGGCCGCGCGGCCGATGCCGCCATAGACGACCAGTTCGTGCGGGCGCTCAGCCACGTCCGGGTCGAGATTGTTCATCAGCATGCGCAGAGGTGCTTCGGTCATCCAGCTCTTGGCGTTGAGCTCGTTGCCGCGTGGTGCGCGGACCTCGCGTTCATTGTGGCGGGGATTGGTCATGGGTTCCTCTCAGCGTTTCAGTTCGAGCGCGACCTTTTCGATGCGTTCGAGAATGGCCTGCAGATGCGGACGGAGCCGCTCGGCTTTTGCCGTGTCGTAGTCGAAGGGGACCGTCTCGCTGGCGAGGTATTCGATCTGCGCCAGCTCCATCTGGATGGCATGCACATTGTCCGCCGGGCGGCCGTAATGGCGTGTCGTCCAGCCCCCGCGGAAACGGCCGTTGAGCACATGGGTGTAGCCTTTGGCCTGCTCCGCCCCGGTAACCACTGCCGCCTCTATGGCCGCATCGCAGGTCGCGCCGCCATCACTGCCGATGTTGAAATCCGGCAGCCTGCCTTCGAAAAGGAAAGGGATCAGCGAGCGGATAGAATGGCAGTCATAAAGCACCGCTACCCCGTGCTCTGCCCTGACACGCTCGACCTCGGCGGCAAGCGCTTGGTGATAGGGCCGGTGAAAGGCGTCGCGCCGGGCAGCGATGTCAGCCTCGGTCGGCTCAGCCCCGTCCTTCCAGATCGGTTTGCCGTCGAAATCGGTCAGCGGCACCAGCCCGGTGGTGTTCTGGCCGGGATAGAGGCTGGCGCCCTCCGGATCGCGGTTCGCGTCGATGACGTAACGATGGAAGGTCGCGCGCACCGTGGTGGCGTTAGGCAGCAGCCCTTCGTAAAGCCTATGCAGGTGCCAGTCGGTGTCGGCGAGCAGCAACCCGTTTTCGTTCAGCCGCTCCCGGATCTCGGCCGGAACCTCAAGACCGGTGTGAGGGAAACCGAGGATGACCGGCGAAGAGCCGCGGGTCACTTCGACGACGGCGCTCATTCAACCCTCCAATGCCGGCAGAAGCCCGGCCGAAACGCTTGCGCCCAATGTCCCATCTGCCACGAGACGGGCGGCGGCGGTGAGATCGGGCGCCATGTAGCGATCGTCCTCGAGCGCCGGCACGGCGCCCCGCAGACAGGCGATCGCCTTCTGAAGTTCCGGGCTCGTGGTCAGCGGGGCACGCAATTCTACGCCTTGCGCGCCGGCGAGTGCCTCGATGCCGACTATGCCGAACAGATTCTCGGTCATCTGCAAGAGGCGCCGCGCACCGTGGCAGGCCATGGAGACGTGATCCTCCTGGTTGGCCGAGGTCGGCGTGGAGTCGACCGAAGCCGGATGCGACATCTGCTTGTTTTCGCTCATCAGCGCGGCCGAGGTTACTTCAGCGATCATCAGCCCGGAGTTCAGCCCCGGATTACGGGCGAGGAAAGGCGGCAGGCCGTAGGAAAGCGCCGGATCGACCAGAAGCGCGATGCGGCGCTGCGCGATGGCGCCGATCTCACAGATGGCGATGGCTATCTGATCGGCAGCAAAAGCCACCGGCTCTGCATGGAAATTGCCGCCCGATACGACGCTTTCGTCGGACAGGACCAGCGGGTTGTCGGTGACGGCGTTGGCCTCGATCTCCAGCGTGCGGGCAGCTTGGCGCAGAAGGTCAAGGCAGGCGCCGTCTACCTGCGGCTGGCAGCGGATGCAATAGGGGTCCTGCACGCGCTCGTCGCCATCGAGGTGGCTCTGGCGGATGGCCGAGCCTTCAAGCAGGGCGCGAAGCGCAGCAGCGGTGTCGATCTGGCCCTTATGGCCGCGCAGCGTATGGATGTCCTCGGTAAAGGGGGCGGATGAGCCCATAGCTGCATCGGTGGAGAGCGCGCCGGTAATCAGCGCCGCCTGGGCCGCGCGATGGGCGCGAAAAAGGCCGGCCAGCGCGAGCGCGGTCGAGGCCTGCGTGCCATTGATGAGAGCGAGGCCTTCCTTGGCGGCGAGCACAACCGGCGTGAGCCCGGCGCGTCTGAGCGCCTCGAGACCGGACACACGTTCGCCCTGGAAAAACGCCTCCCCTTCCCCCATCATCACGGCGGCCAGATGGGCAAGCGGCGCAAGGTCGCCGGAAGCACCGACCGACCCTTTTTCGGGTATCAGCGGCAGCACGTTCTTAGCCAGCATACCCTCGATCAACCGCACCAGCTCGAGCCGAACGCCCGATGCGCCCCTTCCCAAGGAGATGAGCTTCAGCGCCATGATTAGGCGCACGATGTTTTCGGGCAGCGGCGCACCCACGCCGCAGCAATGCGACAGGATCAGATTGCGCTGGAGGGTAGCGGTATCCGCGGCGTCGATCTTGATCGAGGCCAGTTTTCCAAAACCGGTGTTGACGCCATAGACCGGCTCGTTGCCGGCCGCGATTGCGGCAATTCGCGCCGCTGCCTTCTCGATGCCCGCATCGAAGCTGCGGTCGAGAACGGCGTTCTCTCCGGTCCAGTAGATGGCTGCCAGATCGGCGAGCGGCACCGAACCGGGATGAAGCGTGATGGTCATGGACGGTTCCCTCGAGTCTCAGAACGTTGCATCGCGGCCGGCGCGGATGCGGGAGTGCAGCGGGTTGAAGCCGATGCGGTAAACAAGCTCCGCCGGCTCGGCGATATCCCATATGGCAAGGTCTGCTGCCTTGCCCGGTTGCAGCGTGCCGATGTCGTCAAGCTTGCCGAGCGCCCCGGCCGCCTCGCGGGTGATGCCGGCGATGCATTCCTCCACCGTGAGGGCGAACAGGGTCGCGCCCATATTCATGGTGAGGAGCAACGAGGTGAGCGGCGAGGTGCCCGGATTGCAGTCGGTGGCGAGCGCCATGGGCGTGCCATGCTTGCGGAACAGCTCGACCGGTGGCTTCTTCGTTTCGCGGATGAAATAGAAGGCACCGGGCAGCAGCACCGCAACAGTACCGGCCTTGGCCATGGCTGCAGCGCCTTCCTCGTCCGTATATTCCAGATGATCCGCCGACAACGCGCCGTACTCTGCGGCCAGGGCCGCTCCGTGCAAGTTCGAAAGCTGGTCGGCATGCAGCTTCACCGGCAGGCCCAGCTTTTCTGCGGCGTCGAACACCAGCCGCATGTCCTCAGGCGAGAAAGCGATGCCTTCGCAGAAGCCGTCCACAGCGTCGATCAAGCCTTCCGCATGGGCTGCTTCCAACCCGGGCAACACCACTTCGCGCAGGAAATCGCCATTGCGGCCCTTGTATTCGGCGGGCGTCGCATGAGCGCCCAGATAAGTGGTGACGATGGCCACGTCGCGCTTTTCGCTCAACTTGCGGGCGGCGCTCAGCATCTTCAATTCGTCGGCAACCGTCAGGCCATAGCCGGACTTGATCTCGACCGTCGTTACGCCTTCTGCAAGCAGCGCGTCGAGACGCGGAAGGCTCTCGCGAACAAGGCCGTCTTCATCAGTGGCGCGAACGCTGCTGACAGAGGAGACGATACCGCCGCCGGCCCGCGCAATCTCCTCATAGGACGCGCCGGCCAGCCGCATCTCGAACTCGCGCGCCCGATTTCCGGCATGAACCAGATGCGTATGGCAATCGATCAGGCCAGGCGTCACCCAGCGACCGTCACAATCGATCGTCTCGGCGCCGGTAAGCTCGCTGGACGGTAGCTCCGCCGCCGGCCCGGCGAACAGGATGCGGCCATCGCGAACGGCAACCGCTCCTCCTTCTACAATCCCCAGTCCCGGCCGACCGGGATCCAGCGTCGCCAGCCGCGCATTGGTCCAGATGCGATCGCCTTTTGCCACTGATGCTCTCCCCGACAAGCGCGTTGCGTCAGCTCTGTACTGCTGTTATGTATATACTTAATCGAAAGCGGCGCAAGCCGTAAAGTTCAGCATCGCGCCTGGGAGGGTACCACAATGACAGTCATCCATGCCGAGAGTGCCCTGCTGCCGGAAGGCCTGGCACGCGATGTGCGTATCGCCTTCTCGAAGGCGGGAATCGAACGCGTGGAAAGGGGCGTGCCGCCACAGGCTGGTGACGAGCGCCATCGCTTCGTGCTGCCGGCGATGCCTAACCTGCACAGCCACGCCTTCCAGCACGCGATGGCAGGCCTGGCGGAGACGCGCGGGCTTGGCGAGGACAGTTTCTGGAGCTGGCGCACAGAGATGTACCGCGTCGCCCTGAAGATGACGCCGGACCATGTCGAGGCCGTCGCCGCCCGGCTCTATATGGAAATGCTCGAGGCGGGCTTCTGTCGCGTCGGCGAATTCCACTATCTACACCACGATGCGGACGGCTCCGCTTATGCCGATCCGGCCGAGATGGCCGCGCGCATCGGTGCCGCCAGCGCCGAGACGGGCATCGCCCTCACATTGCTGCCCGTGTTCTACGCCCATTCAGGTTTCGGCGGGGCAGCACCCATCGAAGGCCAGCGGCGCTTCATCCACGATATCGACGCGTTCGCCCGACTGATGGAGCGATCGGAAGAGATCGTCTCCGGTTTGCCTTGCGCGGTGCTCGGTGTTGCTCCGCACAGTCTCAGAGCGGCGACGCCGGAGGAACTGAAGCTGGTCGTTCCATCCGCCAAGGGCGGCCCGGTGCATATCCATGTTGCCGAGCAGGTGAGGGAGGTAGAAGACTGCGTCCAGTGGTCCGGCAAGCGTCCGGTGCAATGGCTGCTCGATAATATGCAGCTCGATGACCATTGGTGCCTGATCCACGCCACCCACATGACCAAGGACGAAATCGCCCGTATGGGGGAAAGCGGCGCGGTTGCTGGCTTGTGCCCGATCACCGAGGCCAATCTGGGAGACGGGGTCTTTGCCGCCCCTGACTTCCTTGCCGCTGGCGGCCGTTTCGGTGTCGGGTCGGACAGCAACATCCTGATCTCGGTGGCGGAAGAATTGCGCATGCTGGAATATTCGCAGCGTCTGGCGCATCGCTCGCGAAACGTGCTGGCCGCTCCCGGTCAGTCGACCGGTTTGAACCTTTACCAGCAGGCGCTGTGCGGCGGGGCCCAGGCGCTGGGCACGACCAGCGGCATTGAGACCGGCTCCCCGGCCGATTTTCTGACGCTCGACCTTTCCGCCGCGGATTATCTGCCGATGGAGAAGGTGCTTGATCATCTCGTCTTCGCCCGCGGCATAAAGGTGGACTGCGTATGGGTCGGCGGCGCCAGGCAGGTCGAAGGTGGCCGGCATCGCCGGCGCGATGCGATCACCGCACGTTTCGCGAAGGCAATGGCGGAACTCAACGAATAGATCCGCTACGAAATCGGATTCCGATTGTCGCTCCGATGGGCTAGTGAACGCTGGGCACAACTAGAGCGAAGGCGACGTGGCAAACGGTACGGGCAAGGAGGCGACCCTCCATCAGACCATCCTGAGGGAGATCGAAGGACGGATCGTGTCCGGTGAATGGCCTCCGGGCTTTCGTCTGCCGTTCGAGGTCGATCTGGCCGAGCATTATGGTTGCTCGCGCATGACGGTGAACAAGGTCATGACCCAGCTTGCCAAGGCCGGGCTGATCGAGCGCCACCGCAAAGCCGGCAGCTTCGTAACCCGACCACGCGCGCAATCGGCGGTTCTGGAACTGCATGATATCGAGGCGGAGGTGAAATCCCTCGGCCTGCCATATGCCTACACGCTGATTTCACGCAAGGACCGGCGCTCAAATGCGGAGGACCGGCGTCTGATGGAACTGGACCAGCCCACGCCCATGATCGAGCTTCTGGCCGTCCACAGGGCCGGTGCCAGACCCTTCTGCGTGGAGGAGCGCCGCATCAATGCCGGCGCAGTCCCCGAGGCCGCCGACACCGATTTTGCAACGAACGCGCCGGGCCAATGGCTTATCGCCCAGGTGCCTTGGAGTGCCGCCGAAAATCGCATCCAGGCCATGGGTGCGCCGGCCGAGGCGGCGCGTCTTTTGGAACTGCCGAAGGGTACCGCCTGCCTCGTCGTCGAGCGCCGCACCTGGAGCCATGCCGGCCCGATCACCTTCGTGCGCCTGACCTATCCCGGCGACAGCCATACGCTCATCGCGCGGTTCGCACCGGCCCAATGATGAAGACCACGAGTACCAGCCGGGCTAAGGCCAGGCGGCAAAGGAGTGACGGCTGTGCGCGCGAAGCGCTGAGTGCTGGCGGTGCTTGTTGGGCGAACGGCCTGTCTCACGCTTGAAGAACCGGCTGAAATAGGCCGGATCCTGGAAACCAAGCGTTTCTGCAATCTCGGCAACGGGAAGGCTGCTTCCCTCCAAAAGGCTGATGGCTTCTTCGACGAGCCGCGCGTGGATGATCGCGAGCGGCGAACGGCCGGCCACGCGCCGGACCGTCACATTGAGCCGCTCCGCCGTCACCCCAACCTCTTCGGCGTAGCGAGCGATCGTCCAGTGGTCGCGCAGGTGCAACTCCACCGCATGCAGGAACCGGTGCATGATCGTGCGTGGCAAGGGCTGGCTTTCGCGCATCACCGGACCGGAAAGCCGCCAGGCCCCGATGAGGAACAATGCCAGCCGGTGACGTACGGCATCGTCCATCCCCGGCCATTCCTGCAGGCTCTCATCAAGCATATCTTCCACATTGTCCGCCAGCCGGCGCGCCTGCTTCGGCTCGAGTTTCACGACCAGGAGGGAATGCGAAAGCGCCTCGCGGATTGCCTGCGCGTTCGGACCCATGCCCACCGCCCGCGCGAAGCTGATCTCGGAGACCGACAGCGAGATCCCGCGTGAACCCGCGCCTATGCGCAATTTGGTGCCACGCTTTGCTTGCAGCCAGATGAGGCAGGGTGCTGCGAAAGATACCTCGCCCCCCGCAACACGCACGACACCACTGCCAGAGAGGAAGACGAAGGCGCGGTAACCGGAATCGGGAAGAGTCCACTCCCCATCCGCCAACTCGCCCCGTAGGAGCTGGATTTCGAGATCAGGCGGCGACTTCTGCCACAGATTGGTCATCGGTTCCCCCTCATGCCGATAGACCGCGAAAAGTGCAAGAAATCGCTGAATATGTCTATTCCTTCATTCTTGGGCTGTCCTAGGCTAGGATTACGTCCGGTGTGCGGGCGGAGGAGCGTGATCTGCACACCGGAAGCTTGCCATTTGCAAGATGTCCAGGAGGGAGGAATAAATGATCAGGCGTAGAGACTTTCTCGCCGGCGCAGCGTCTGCCATCGCGCTGCCGGCCTATATCCGGTCCAGCTTTGCGCAAAGCGCGGAGTATACGTTCAAGCTGCACCATTTCCTCGGGCCCAAAGCCCCCGCGCAAACACAGATGCTGGAGCCCTGGGCCAAGCGGATCGAGGAGGATTCCGGCGGCCGGGTGAAGGTCGAGTTCTATCCCTCCATGTCGCTGGGCGGCGCGCCGAACCAGCTGTTCCGTCAGGTGGCGGAAGGGGTCGTGGACATCATCTGGACGGTGAATGGCTACACACCGGGCCTCTTCCCGCGCTCGGAGGTTTTTGAGCTGCCGACAATTTTCACCAACGATATCGCTGCCACGAACCTCGCTATGCGCGATCTCTTCGAGAACCAGCTCGCGCCCGAGTTCGCCGATGTGCAGGTGCTGTTTTTGCACGTCCATGCCGGACAGGCGATACAGATGGCGACGGACCTGGTCCGCTCACCCGATGATACCAAGGGCAAAAAGCTGCGGGTGCCAGGGCCGACTGGCAACGCCGTCGTCGAGGCCATGGGTGCCACGCCGGTCACCATGCCGGTCCCCGACCTGCCGCAGGCGCTTTCCACCAACGCCGTCGATGGTGCGCTCATCCCATGGGAGATCATTCCCGCCCTGCAGCTCTGGGAGACGACGCAGTATCAGATTGAAGGGCCGAACAACAATCGCTTTGGCACGACCACTTTCCAGGTCTCGATGAACAAGGCCCGGTGGGAGGAGTTGCCGGACGACCTCAAGGAGGTCTTCAGCAAGCACAGCGGCGAGGACTGGCTGCGCGAAGTGGGGCAGATCTGGCGTAATATCGACGATCGTGGAATCGCGCTCGCGGTGGAGCAAGGCAATGAGCATGTCATCCTTACCGAAGAAGAGATGGCGTCGTTCAACGCGGCGCTTGCGCCCGTCGTCGACCGGTGGGTGGAGGAGCGTGCGAATGCGGGCTTTGACGCCTCCGCTCTGGTAGAAGCCGCCAAGCAGGCGCTGGCGGCGCGCCAATCTTGAGCGAGAGCAAGCGGCACGAGGCGGGCGCATCGCCGCCTGCCTCCCCGCCCCCGATACGTGCTGCGGTGCTGATCGAAACGGCCACCCGCTGGTGGGCGATCCTCGGGGGCGCGCTGATCCTCATCCTTGCTGTCATGGCGGCGGTAAGCGCCGCCTCGAACGTCATCCTCGGGCGGCCCCTCGCCGCCGACTATGAGCTCGTCAAGCATCTCACGGCGGTGGCTGTCTTCATGTTCCTGCCCTATTGCCAAATCACCGGCTCGAACATCACGGTCGACTTCTTCACCGAAGGCATGAGCGAACGGGCCAAGAAGGCGATGAGCGCTTTCTCTTCGCTTTTTGCCCTTGCCTTCGCGATCGTTCTTTTCGTGCAGATGTCGAAGGGTTTTCAAAGCTACGTCCGCTTTCAGGAGGTAACGCCCGTCCTGCGGCTGCCGCTCTGGACGGCATTCCCGCCGATCCTCGTGTCCATCGCGCTGCTCGCAGCAGCCTCCTGCGTCACCCTTGTCGATGGCATCCGCAGCATGCGAGCCCTCGGGGCGAGGAGCTGAACCGATGACCAGCCTGCTTATCGGACTTCTCGGCCTCGGCATATTGCTTGCTTTGATCGCGCTGCGGGTGCCGATCGCCTACACGATGATACTCGTCGGCATCGGCGGCGTCGCATACCAGTCGGGACCGACGGTCGTCCTCAATCAGCTCAAGGACCTGGCCTACGCCCAGTTCTCGAATTACGACCTGTCGGTCCTTCCCATGTTCCTTTTGATGGGTGGACTTGCCTCACGCTCCGGCCTTTCGACGGATCTTTTTCGGGCGGCGAATGCATGGTTCGGCGGCCTGCGCGGCGGCGTGGCTATGGCAGCGGTGGCCGCCTGCGCAGGTTTTGGCGCCGTATGCGGCTCTTCTACCGCAACCGCCTCGACCATGGGTCAGGTCGCCCTGCCGGAACTCCGGCGCTATAATTATTCCGGCGCGCTCGCGACGGGCACCATCGCCGCCGGTGGCACGCTCGGCATCCTCATCCCACCCTCGATCGTGCTGATCGTCTACGCCATCATCGTCGAGGTGAACATCGTCACCATGTTCGCCGCCGCGCTCATTCCAGGGCTTCTTGCGACGGCGATGTTTCTGGCGACCGTGGCGCTTTACGTACGCTTCGTTCCTGGCGCAGGCCCGAAGGGGGAGCCGGTCAGCGCATCCGAGCTCCGATCGGCCACCATCGGCGTCATTCCGGTCCTGGTGGTGTTTGGAGCGGTCATTGGCGGCATCTATGCCGGGATCTATAATCCGACGGCAGCGGCCGCCATCGGCGTCTTCCTGGTGCTGGCCTATGGCTTCGCGGCGCGGCGGCTGAGCCTTGTCGGGCTGCGCGACAGCTTGCTTGAGACGGCAAGCAACAGCGGCATGATCTTCCTCATCCTCCTCGGCGCAGAGCTTCTGAAAATCTTCATGTCGCGAGCCGGCGTGCCCCAGGCCGGCGCCGAAATGCTGCAAACGAGCGGGCTTGCACCCATGACGATCCTAATCCTCGTCATCGTCGTGTTCCTCATTCTGGGCTGCCTCATGGACAGCCTGTCGATGGTAATCTTGGCCATCCCATTCTTCTGGCCGGTGATGGCCGGGCTCGACTTCGGGCTCAGCCCGAACGACACGAAGATCTGGTTTGGCATCATCATCCTGATCGTGGTGGAGCTTGGTCTCATCACGCCGCCGGTCGGGCTTAACGTCTTCGTCATCAGCGCCATGGCGAGGGATGTGCCCATGCGGGAAACCTTCAAGGGCGTGATGCCCTTCTTGGGCGCTGAGATGGTGCGCATCACCCTGCTCGTCGCCTTCCCAGCGATCACGCTGTTCCTGCCGCACCTTTTACGATAGACGCCAAACAGGGCCGAGACGATGGATAGCACCCCCGAAGGGAATGTCCCATTCGACACCATTACCGCCGGAGGCGCGCTGCTCGCGCGACTGAAAGCCGTCGGCGTGGACTACATCTTCGCCAATTCCGGTACGGATTTCCCCCCAATCATCGAGGGACTGGCAGAGGCTGCAGCCAAAGAGATCGACCTTCCGCAAGCCGTTGTCGTACCGCACGAAACGGCGGCCATGGCCATGGCGCACGGCTATTATCTTGCGAGCGGCCGCAGCCAGGCCGTGATCGCGCATACGAATGTCGGGCTTGCGAACTGCGCAATCGGCGCGATCAATGCCGCCGTGGAGCGCGTGCCCGTTCTGCTCTTTTCGGGTCGGACGCCAACCTTGGAACAGGGCCGCTTTGGCGCGCGCACCGTGCCCATCGGCTGGGGCCAGGAAATGCGCGACCAAACCGCACTGGTGCGCGAGGCTTCCAAATGGGATTACGAGCTGCGTTTCCCCGAGCAGACGCAGGAGATCGTCGACCGGGCATTCGCCATTGCCAACTCCACCCCGCGCGGTCCTGTCTATGTCAGCCTGCCGCGCGAGGTGTTGTGCGAGGCGGCCCCTCGCGCGGGGCTAGATCAGCCGCCCATCATGAAGCCCGCGACGGTGTACCCGAGCGTAGCCTTGGTCGAGGAGGCCGCGCGTGTGCTGGCCGAGGCCAAGCACCCGGTGATCTTCGCACAGCATGGAGCAGGCAGCGCGGAAGCCTTCCGGGCACTTGGCGAGATGGCGGACGAGTGGGGCATCCCCGTTTGCCAGTACTGGGCGGTGCAGCTCGCCCTTCCGACTGATCACCCCATGGCCGCCGACATGAATCCCGCACCGCTCCTCGAGAAGGCGGACGCCATCCTGGTCCTGGATTCGCTGGCGCCCTGGTCGCCAAACGTCCATACGCCGCTGGACCGTGCCACTGTGATCCAGATGGGGCCGGACCCACTTTCCTCGCGCATTCCGGTCCGCAATTTCCGCTCCTCCATTTCCATCGCCTGCGAACTCTCTGAAGGGATCCTCGCCCTCAAGCGAGCCTTGGAGCGGTTCAAAGCGGAACAAGAGGAAAAGCGTCTGAGCCGGCACGAGGCGGTTGCACACGCCAACAGGGAAACGCGCCAGCGTGTGCTCGCAGACGCAGAAGCGGGCTGTCACGGCACGATGACGAAGGAATGGGCAAGCCTTTGCCTTTCGCATGCGCTGGAAGGCCGGGGAGCAACGGTGCTTTCGGAGCTTGGTTGCCCACTTGCCCCAATGTCCCTCGACCATCACCGCGCCTGGTATCAAGAGCCGCATGCCGGTGGGCTCGGCTGGTCGTTTCCTGCCGCCCTCGGCATGCAGCTTGCCGATCGGGACCGTCTGATCGTCGCCACCATGGGCGACGGGTCCTACATGTTCTCCAACCCGGTCGTCTGTCACCAGGTTGCCGAGGCGCTGAACCTGCCCATCGTCGTCCTGATCACCAACAATGCCGAATGGGGCGCCGTGCGCCAGTCAGTGCTCGGCCTATACCCGCAGGGCTATGCGGCGCGCGCCAACGCGATGCCGCTCACGCAGCTTGCACCCGTGCCGGACTTCACCCGGGTCGCCGAGGCCAGCCGCGCCTGGGCGCGTCGCGTTGAGAACGGAGCCGACCTGCCCCAAGCCCTGACAGAAGCCATCCGCCATGCGGAGGAGAAGCGCGGCCTTGCGCTGCTCGATGTGAAAGTGCGTTCGTAAAGAAGGAGAATCCAATGCCCGAAGCGCCCACTACCGAATTCTGGCGCGACCTGAAGCCCATCGAAAAGGTCTTTCAGCGCGATGCGAAGCCCGAGGTTTATCTCTCCAACGCGCCGACAGAAGACGAGCGCTATTATGTGCCGTTCACCGATACCGTGTTTTCGCGCCCGCTGTGGATCTCGCCCACGCAGAACAAATGGTGCGATATCCTGATGGCCAAGAAGGCCGGGCTGGTGAACCGCCATTATCACCCGCACGAAGTGTTCGCTTACACGATCTCCGGCAAGTGGGGCTATCTGGAACACGACTGGACGGCGACGGCCGGCGATTTCGTCTATGAGACGCCCGGCGAGGGGCATACGCTTGTCGCTTACGACCATCCGGATCCAATGCGAGTGTTTTTCCAGGTGAAGGGCCCGCTCATCTGGCTGGACGAAAATGGCGAGCCCGACGGCTTCTTTGACGTCCACAACTACATAGAAATGTGCCGCAACCATTATGAGAAGGTTGGGATCGGCGCGGACTACGTGGACTTGCTGTTCCGATAGATCGGGCGGTGAGGCCGTTTGCCGAGCACGCGGGATGCGTGCGAAGCTGCGGCCTCACGCCAACACGCGAAAAGTACAATTCTTCGCCGAAAACTTCCATTCTGTTCTGAAGTCAGCGTGCTAGCCTCACATGCGGGTTGGCCAAGGCGAAGAGAGGTTCTGGCCAAAACCAGAGGGATGGCGAGCTTCGACATATCGAAGCCGTACAGGGAGGACGTACCATGATCAATTTGCCCCGCAGGGCAATCCTGCGCACGCTTGGCATTTCCGCCTGCATGTTCGCGATTGCCGCGGCCATGCCTGCCGGTGCGCAGGACCGTGCCTCGGTGAAGATCGGCTATGCGATTTCAAAGACGGGCGGCAATGCCGGTGGCGCCGGCATCACCACAATTCCGAACTATCAGCTTTGGGTTAAGGAGGTGAACGACGCAGGCGGCCTGGAGCTGCCGGACGGTACGCGCCTGCCGATCGAAGTGATCGAATATGACGACCGCTCGTCGGCCGAGGAGGTGGTGCGCGCAACCGAGCGCCTCGCCACGCAGGACCAGGTGGATTTCATCCTGCCGCCGTGGGGCACCGGTTTCAATCTTGCCGTCGCACCGATGTTCGACCGCTTCGGCTACCCGCAGCTTGCCGTCTCCTCGGTGACGGACAAAGCACCGGATTTCGTGAAGCGCTGGAAGCGCAGCTTCTGGATGCTCGGCGGCGGAAGCGACTACACCGACGCGCTCGCAGGGCTTCTCAAGAAGGCGATCGGCGAGGGAAAGATCAACAACAAGATCGCCATGATCTCGGTAGCCGACGGGTTCGGCGTCGATCTCGTCACGGCCGCGCGGCCTTCCTTCAACGAGGCCGAGCTCGAGGTGGTTTATGATGTGACCTATCCGGTCGGCACCACGGACTTCACCTCCATGATCAACGAGGCGGCCGCCAGCGGAGCGGATACCTTCGTGGCCTTTTCCTATCCGCCGGAAACCTTTGCGATCACTCAGCAGGCACAGGTCGCCAAGTTCAATCCCAAAGTGCTTTATCTGGGCGTCGGCGCGGCCTTTCCGAATTTCGGGCCCGATCTCGGCGCCAATGCGGAAGGCATCATGAGCCTTGGCGGCATCGACCCCAAGAACGAGGCGAATGTGGCCTACCGCAAGCGGCATGAGGAGGTGATCGGCCGGGCGCCCGACCTCTGGGGCAGCGTCGTTACCTATGCCAGCCTGCAGATGCTGCAGGAAGCGATCAAGCGGCGCGGCCTCGACCGCGAGGCCGTCTCCGACGAGCTCTCCAACGGCGCATTCCAGACGGTGCTGGGTGAAGTGAAACTCGAGGACAACCAGCTCCGCACCCTCTGGTTCGGCGGGCAGTGGCAGAACGGGAACTTCGTCGCCGTGGCTCCGGTCGACCGTGAGGGCGTGTCCGAGGCAATCCTGCCCAAGGCATCCTGGAAGTAAGCGGATCGAGAGGGCAGCCGATGCTCGTCACCACCATCATCAATGGACTTGATCAGCCCCACTTGAGTGGTCCATTTTAAAAGTTAGTGCATCGCCGGTCTTTGGTCCATCGGAAGGATGGTTTCCGGGGCTGGCGGGCGATAGCCCAATGCGCTGTGTGGTCGTTTCGTGTTGT
>Ga0180223_1000352_pt1 | contig 64639 bp, 64 predicted proteins | sample eDN5th30CKraftOP_FD_151337 | JGI IMG/M metagenome (GOLD analysis project Ga0180223, IMG submission 151337) | Enriched Organic Plus compost microbial communities from Emeryville, California, USA - eDNA 5th pass 30_C Kraft OP (version 2) (version 2) ... | reverse complement strand
ACGAAAAGCGCATGGGCGAGAATGAGCCTTATGGCCTCGTCGAATATGCCCAGCTTGCCGCGATGCTGCCTGAAGGGCATCCCTATCGCCATTCCACCATCGGCTCGATGGCGGACCTGAACGCCGCTAGCCTGACTGACGTGCAGAACTGGTTCAGGACTCACTACGGCCCGAACAATGCCGTGCTAGTGCTGGCCGGTGATATTGATGTGCCGACCGCGAAGGCGAAGGCGGAAAAGTGGTTCGGCAATATCGCTGCCGGTCCCGCTCCACAGGATGTGGATGCCACCGTCCCCACGCTCGACAAGGATGTCGAGAAAGTGATGCACGACAATGTCGCCGCGACGCGCCTCTATCGCAACTGGATCGTGCCCGGTGTTAATTCGCCGGACCTGCAGCAGCTTGATCTCGCCATGTCCGTCTTCGGAGGGCTGGGCTCCTCGCGGCTCGATAATATCCTGGTGAAGGACGAGAAGGTTGCCGTCGCGGTCAAGGCCAGCATCCAGCCCTTCGAGAAACTTAGCATCGCCGAGATCACCGTGGACGTGAAGCCCGGCGCTGACCCGGTCGCGGTGGGCAAGAGGTTGGACCAGCTTCTCGCCGATTATCTGGCCAAGGGACCGAGCGCTGACGAAGTGCTCCGCGCCGCGACGCAGCAGGTGTCGGGCACGATTTCGGGGCTGGAGAAGGTCGGTGGTTTCAGCGGCAAGGCGGTGACACTGGCCGAAGGCGCTGTCTATTCGAACGATCCCGGCAAATATAAGAAGGACCTTGCCGTCTATGCCGCCGCCACCCCGCAAACGGTGAGCGAGACCGCTCGCAAGTGGCTCAGTCGCCCGGTCTTCCGCCTGACGGTCGCGCCAGGCGAGCGTTCGGCTGCGGATAATGCGCTGGCTGGCAATGCTACGCACAAGCCGGCTTATTTCCGCGATCCCAAGGCGCCCGCGCCCGCCGCCGCACAGCCGCCCGCGCCGACCAAGATCGCCGAGCCGCCGATCGAGCCGGTCGCCGACCTCGTCTTCCCGAAGGTCGAACATGCCAAGCTGAAGAACGGCATCCCCATCGTCTTTGCCCGTCGCGCGACAGTGCCGGTGGTGCGCGTGTCGGTGTCCTTCGACGCAGGTAACGCGGCGGATGACAAGGCGAAGCTGGGCACGGCGGCGCTGACGACCGCGCTGCTGGACGAAGGCACCAAGACGCGCAGTTCCGTCCAGATCGCTGAGGAGCAGGAACGGCTGGGCGCCTCCATCGGCGCGAAGAATGGCATGGATACCACCACGGTCGGACTCTATGCGCTGAAGCCCAATCTCGACGCCTCGCTGGGGCTGTTGTCGGACATCATCCGCAACCCGGCCTTCGATCCCAAGGAAGTGGAGCGGCTGCGTGGCCAGCTTCTGACCCGGATCGCGGCGGAAAAGACCGAACCCATGCCCATCGCGCAGCGCCTGCTGCCACCGCTGCTTTATGGGCAGGCGCATCCCTATGGCATCCCCTTCACCGGCTCCGGCACGGAAAGCGGGGTGAAGGCGGTGGTGCGGCAGGATTTGACCGCCTTCCATGACACATGGCTGCGACCCGACAATGCAACGATTTTCGTCACTGGCGACACGACGTTGAGCGAGATCATGCCGCTGCTGGAAAAGCGGTTCGGCGACTGGAAGGCGCCCGCCGCGCAGAAGGGTACGAAGCTGTTCCGCATGGACCGCATGATGCGCCCGGCGCGGATCATCCTGGTCGACAAGCCGCAAAGCCCGCAATCGATGATACTGGCTGGCGTGCTTACCAACAAGCAAGGCACGGATAATCCCGTCGATCTCCTCACCGCTAATGAGGTGCTGGGCGGCAGCACGACCTCCCGCCTGATCATGGACCTGCGCGAAACGAAGGGCTGGGCCTATTATGCCGGGACCGCGCTGCCCGGCGTCAAGGAGACGATCCCGCTGCTGGTCTATGCCCCGGTGCAGACCGACAAGACCGGCGAGTCGATTATCGCGGCGCGCAAGGATATCAGCGAATATCTGACCGCGAAGGGCACGACCGAGGCGGAACGCAACCAGACGATCAACAGCCAGATTCTCTCGCTTCCCGGCAGTTTCGAGACATCGACCGACCTGCTGGGGGCGATGATGCGGAACAACCTGCTCGGGCGGGCGGACAATTATTATGAGACGCTGCCCGGCACCTATCGCGCAATGACGGCTGCGGACATGGACAAGGCCGCGCGGGAGGCGATCGACGCCGATCGGCTGATCTGGGTCGTGGTGGGCGACGCGAAACTGGTGCGGCCGCAGCTTGACGCGGTCGGCCTGCCGGTGGAGATGGGCACGTTGGCCGATTGACGGCTGCACAAGGGAGACATGGATATGGCAGCAGTGGACGGCGCCTATGATTGCGTCGCGAAGACGCCGATGGGCGACCAGAACGGCGTCTTCACCGTCATCAGCGCGGGGGATCGCTTCAATGGCACCTTTGCGGGCATGATGGGATCGCTCGACGTCAAGGACGGCAAGGTCGATGGCAACAAGCTGACGTGGAAGATGGAGATGACGCTGCCGATGCCGATGACGCTGGAATGCGAGGCGGACGTGAATGACGATGCCATCACCGGCACGATGCAGCTTGGCGCGTTTGGCGCGGCGGGATTTTCGGGTACGCGGCGGGGCTGAGCCAGGGACAAGGGATGGTCCGGCGAGTGCCGGGCCATCGCAAAGTCAAGAAAGAGATGGCGAAGGGAAAGCACTTCTTGACAATGAAGATTAGTTAGCTATCTAACTGTTTATGCCGATATTGGAACGTCAGCGCGCGCTTTCGCGGACATTTTCGCCTGTGGCGCGCGGGTGGCGCAGTCTGGCGGACCGGACGCTGGCGGAAATCGGTATTTCCAATTCGGCGGGCTGGTGCTTGCTTCACCTCGACCGGCTGGGCCCGGAAGCGCGCCAGATCGATCTGGCGGAGGCGCTGGAAATCACCCAGCCATCGCTCGTCCGCACATTGCATCAGCTGGAGGCGGCGCGGCTGGTGGAGCGATCGCCCCATCCCGACGACAGGCGATCCAACCGGCTGGCGCTAACCCCGGCGGGACAGGAACTGGTCGGCGCCATCATGGAGAGGCTGGATATACTCCGCAACGCGCTGCTGGAGGATGTCCCGGACAGCGATATAGATGTCGCCGTCCGCCTGATGGAACTGTTGGGACGGCGCATAGCGGAACGGCGCGCGGAGCCATGAAAGAGCGTTTCGGATGGCCAGCGGCCCTGTTCGGGCTGAAATGCTTTCTGGCGGGCACGCTGGCGCTCTATATATCGCTCAGCATCGGGCTGGAACGGCCCTATTGGGCATTCCTGACCAGCTATATCGTCGCCCAGCCGATGGCGGGCGCCGTCATTTCCAAGGCCGTGTTCCGCATCGTCGGCACGCTGGCCGGCGCGATGTTCGCTGTCGCGATCGTGCCGCCGCTGGCCAACGCGCCGGAACTGCTGTCGCTCGCCATGGCGTCATGGCTGGCGCTTTGCGTCTTCGTATCCGTGCTGGACCGCACGCCGCGATCCTACATGTTCGTGCTGGCGGGCTACACCACATGCCTGATCGTCTTCCCGGACGTCGACGCGCCGCAAGCCATTTTCACCGTCGCCGCGTTGCGCGTGCAGGAAATCGTGGTCGGCATCCTGTGCGGCAGTCTGGTCCATGGCGTCGTGCTGCCCGGTTCGATCACCGGTGTCCTGCTCAATCGGGTCCAGACGATCCTGCGCGATGCGGAACGCTGGTCGCACGACGCCATCGCCATCGAACCGGTCGCCGGGCTGGACACCGAGCGCCGGCGGCTGGCGCAGGATGTCACCGAATTGCACCAATTGTCGATCCACCTGCCTTTCGACATCAGCCGGCTGGCGCCGCGCGTCCGCACGGTGCGGGCGATGCAGGACCAACTGTCGCTGCTGCTGCCGCTGGGCGCTTCGGTGCAGGACCGGCTGGCGATGCTGAAGGCCGCACATGGAGGCGCCATTCCCGCGCAGGTCGACGCGCTGATCGGCGACACGCGCGAATGGCTCCAGTCGCCGGGAAACGACAGCACCACCCGCGCCACGCGAGCGCAGAGGCTGATCGACCGCTGCGCCATGCTGGAACCGGAAGCGAGGGCGGATATGCGCTGGGCCGACATGATGCGCCTCAGCCTCTATGCCCGGCTCGCCACGTTGATCGCCGTGCATCGCGACTGCCGCGACCTGTATGACCAGATGGCGACGCACAGGCGCGCGCCGGTGACGGCGCGGGTGGCCGAACTGCTGGAAGGACGCCGCAGCCGCGAACTGCATCTGGATTATACCGGCGCGCTGCGCGCCGCGTTCAGCGCATTCGTCACCGTGGTGCTGGGCTGCGCGCTGTGGATCGGCAGCGGATGGAAGGATGGGGGCACGGCGGTCATGCTGGCCGGGGTCTTTCTTGCGATCTTCGCGGCGATGGACAATCCGCTGGCCCCGCTCAAGGGATTCCTGATCGGCACGATCGTGGCGTCGGCCCTTGGCGCGCTCTATGGCTATGCGATCATGCCCCGGCTCGACGGCTTTCCCATGCTGGTCATGGCCTATGCGCCGCCGCTGCTGTTGCTCGGTTCGCTGATGGCTTCGCCGCGATGGGCGGGCATTGCGTTGCCGACGCTGCTGGGCCTTGGCAATCCCGCGCTGTTGGCGGACCGCTATGTCAATGCCTTTGCCGCCTATGTGAACGGCGCCGTGGCGCAGATCGTCGGCATCTGGTTCGCGATCGTCATGGTGGGATTGTTGCAGTCGGCGGGTGTGGAGCGCGCAATCCGGCGGACCGTTCGCGCCGGCTGGATCGACATAGCCAATCGCGCCACGTCGATGAGTCCGCCCGACGTGCGCGGCTGGATCAACCGGATGCTGGATCGCATCGGGTTGCTTGCCACGCGTCTCGCGGCTGTCCGCAACCATAGCGGCAGGCCGCTCGACGACGCGCTGCGCGACCTGCGTACCGGCGTTTCCATCGGCGAGTTGCGGCAGTTGCGGCTGGACCTGCCGCCGGATCAGGGCGCGTCGCTGGGCAATGTGCTGGGCGGGGTCAGCCATTATTACCGGCGGCTCGATCCCGATGCGCCCGCGCCCCCCGCACCCGATCTGCTGCATGACATCGACATGGCGCTGGGCGACCTTTCCGCCCATGGCCGGGCGTCGGTGCGGCGGGACGGCGTGCTGGCGCTGGTGAGCCTGCGCCGCACGCTGTTCCCGGACGCGGGCGGCTATCAGAGAGACATCGCATGACCGGAGAAATCGCCCTGGGCGGCGTCTACATGCCCACTTTGCTGCTGCTGGCGCTGATCGCGCTGATCCTGAGCTGGGCCGTGACCCGGCTGATCGGCGCCTTTGGCCTCTATCGTTTCCTTGCCTATCGGGCAGCGGTCGACCTCAGCATCTTCATCCTGATGCTGGGCGCGCTTGCCCTTATCGTCCCCACTCTTGGAATCCGTTTATGAACCGCTTGACCACGACGCTGATCCGCAGCGCCGCCACCATCATTCTTGTCATCGCCGCCGCGCTGATCGCCATCTGGATGTGGAATCATTATGAGCGCAGCCCGTGGACCCGCGATGGCCGCGTGCGCGCCGATGTGGTGCGGGTGACGCCGGATATTGGCGGGCTGGTGACGTCCGTGGCGGTGCGCGACAACCAGCGGGTGCAGGAAGGCGACCTGCTGTTCGTGATCGACCGGCCCCGATACGAACTGGCGCTCAGGCAGGCGGTGGCGCGGGTCGAAAGCGCGCAGGCGACGCTGGGGCAGGCGCGGCGGGAAGCGCGGCGCGACATGGCGCTGGGCGATCTGGTCGCAGCGGAAGCGCATGAGCAGAATGTTGCGCGCGTCGCGACGGCGCGAGCGGCGCTGGCGGAGGCGATCACGGCGCGGGACGGCGCGGCGCTGGACCTGAAGCGCACGCAGGTGCGGGCGTCGGTCAATGGCGTCGTCACCAATCTGGACCTGCATCAGGGCGATTATGTGGCGGCGGGCAAGCAGGCGATGGCGCTGGTGGACAGGGACAGCCTGCGCGTCGAGGGCTATTTCGAGGAGACGAAATTGCCGCTCATCTGTCTGGGCGCGCCGGTGACGGTGCGGATGATGGGCGAGGAGCAGGACCTGCATGGGCGGGTCGAAAGCATCGCTTATGGCATCAACGATTCGACCCGATCGGATTCGGGCAATCTGTTGCCCAATGTGGAGCCGACTTTCTCCTGGGTGCGGCTGGCGCAGCGCATTCCGGTGCGGGTCAAGCTGACCCAGGTGCCCGCCGACATCAGCCTTATCACCGGGCGGACCGCGACGGTGACAGTGGAGCCCAAGGCGAAGGATGCCAGGCCGGGGACGTGCCGCCATGCGTAAGCTGCTCGCGCCTCTGGCTGCGCTGGGGCTGGCGGGCTGCGCCACGGCGGGGCCGGATTATCATGCGCCGGAACGGTCGGCGGCGACGGCGCCTGCCGTGCAGGGGGCTTTCCATGCGGGGGAGGGCGGGATGACCAGCCATGCGCCGCTGCCCGACCATTGGTGGCGGCTTTATGACGATCCGAAGCTGGATGCGCTGGTGGAACAGGCGCTGGCGGCCAATGCCGACCTGCGCGTGGCCGACGCGAACCTGACGCGGGCGCAGGCGGTGCTGCGCGAGGCGCAGGCCGGGCGGACGATCGGCACGAGCGTGGAGGGCGGGGCAAGCCTGTCGCGGCCTTCGGGCACGGGGGAGAGCCTGCCGGGCGTGGTCGGCTATGATCTGGGGCTGAGCGCGTCCTATACGCTCGACCTCAACGGGCAGGTGCGGCGCGCGATCGAGGCGAGCAGCGCCGATGTGGAGGCGAGCGCGGCGGCGCGCGACACCGTGCGGACGAGCATCGCGGCGGCGGTGGCGCGGGCCTATGCACAGGTGTGCGCGGCCAATTATTCGCTGGGCGTCAACCGGCAGGTGGTGGCCTTGCAGCGCGATACGGCGGACGCGACGCGGCGGCTGTTCCGCGGCGGGCGGGGCACGGCCTTCGACGTCAGCCGGGCGGAGGCGGCGGTGGAGAGCAGCGCGGCGGCGCTCTCCGCGTTCGAGGCGCAGCGGCAGAACGGGCTGTATCTGCTCGCCACATTGCTGGGGCGGCCGCCTGCCGACTATCCCGCCGAGGTGGAAGGATGCGCGGCGTTGCCGGTGCTGGGGCAGCCCCTGCCGACGGGGGACGGGGCGGCGCTGATCCGGCGGCGGCCCGACATCAGGCAGGCGGAGCGTGCCATTGCGGGCGACACGGCGCGGCTGGGCGTGGCGATGGCGGACCTTTATCCCCATATCAGCATCGGCGGGTCGCTGGGGCTGTCGGGGCCGCTCAAGGATCTGGGCGGCGGCACGTCCTTCGGCATGAGCCTGGGGCCGCTCCTGTCGTGGAGCTTTCCCAACCGCCCGGTCGTGCGGGCGCGGATCGATCAGGCCGACGCGCAGGTGAAGGCGGATCTTGCCCGCTTCGACGGGACGGTGCTGGAGGCGCTGCGGCAGGCGGAGAGCGCGCTGGAAACCTATCGCCGGGACGCCGAGCGCGCCGCGGCGCTGGATGCGGCGCGGGACAGCGCGGCGGTGTCGGCCGGACAGGCGCAGCGGCTGTTCCGCTTCGGACGCGGGGATTTCCTGTCGCTGCTGGACGCGCAGCGGAGCCTGGCGGGCGCGGAAGCCGCGGCGGCGGCGGCGCGATCGCAACTGCTGCTGGATCAGGTCGCGATCTTCCTGGCGCTGGGCGGCGGCTGGGAGTGAGGGCCGGCCTGCGCGAACCGGCTATCCCGAAACTTGCCCCGACGCTGGATTGAGAAGAGTGGGCATGGCGTCGCCGGCCACCGCCGACAGGATGTTGTTCAGCGCCATATCGAATAAGGCGGTCAGGTTTTCCTGCGTATGCGCGATTTCGTGGCCGGTCAGTATCGCTTTGGGATGATGGCGCAGCGGGCTGTTTTTCGGCAGCGGTTCGACTTCGAACACGTCCAGCGCGATGCCGCCCAGATGCCCGATGACCTCCGGATCGCAAAGAGCCGCTTCGTCGACGACGGCGCCGCGTGACAGGTTTATGAAGATGGCGCCCCTCTTCATGCTCAGCAGCCGTTTTTTGGTGAACAGTCCCTGCGTCTCCCCGGTCAAGGGGACAAGCGGCAGGACGATGTCGCTATTGGCAAGCAGGGTGTCGAGGTCGCACTGGATGACGCCGCCGCCCGGATGGGCGATGGGGCCGCGGCTAGAGACAAGGGTCCGGGCGCCCCATCCTTCGAGCCGCCCGACCAATGCGCGTGCTATGTTGCCGAACCCGATGATGCCTATCGTCTTGCCCTTGAGCATCCGGGCGGCGGGCGGGCCGGTGCGTATTGCCCCAAGGCGCAGGCGCGCCTGCGCTTCATGAATGTCGTAGAGGGACATCAGCATGAACAGGAACGCAGCTTCCGCCACGGTTTCAAAATTCTCGATCACATGGCCGTTTGCGACGGCGATGCCGCGCGCAGTCGCTGCGTCGATGTCGACCCCGTCAAAACCCAGCGAGGGCAGAATGATGGCGCGCAGCCGGGGAGCGAGATCCATGTCCCTGCGGTCGCAGGGCCTGGCAAACGCCACCAATATATCGGTATCCGCCCATTTGCCGTAATCGGATGGCCTGTCCAGATCGTATCGGCACGCGACATCCGCGCCGCCCTTCGGGATCGCCGCAGCCAGCTTTTCCAGAAATGGCCGGGCATTGCCCGGACCCGCGATCAGGATGTGCATCGGCTTTAACCCCTTCATTGTCGACGGCGCAGACAATCAGCGCATGACCCGGCGGTCGATGGCGGCGCGTGTCAGCAATTGGCCCTGGACGCCAAAATGCGCGATCCGTGCAAAATTGTCCTGAAAGGTCATCTCCTGTCATCCGCCGCCGTTCGCCGTTCTTCATTTCAGTGTCAGAACCGCCTCAACGGAACATTGTATCGGGAAGGATGAGGATGCGGATCAATGGCGAGGCATCGGCGCGGGCACTGGCAAGCAGGTGACCGCCATGCCCGATGTCTATATTTATGACGCCGTTCGCACCCCGCGCGGCAAGGGGCGGGCCGATGGCGCGCTCCATGAGATTACTGCGCTTTCGCTTGCGGCGCAGGTCTTGCGGGCGATCCGCGACCGCAATGGGCTGGACACCGCGCTGGTGGACGATGTGATCATGGGCTGCGTCATGCCGGTCGGCGAACAGGGCAGCGACATTGCGCGGATCGCCGCCCTTGTCGCGGGCTATGACGAACGCGTGCCGGGGGTGCAGGTCAATCGATTCTGTGCATCGGGACTGGAGGCGTGCAACATGGCGGCGGCCAAGGTCGCCATGGGCGAGGCGCGCCTTGCCATTGGCGGTGGCGTCGAATCCATGTCGCGCGTCGCGCTGGCGGCTGACGGGGGCGCGATGATGGTCGACCCGGCCTTTGCCTTCGACCATTATTATGCGCCACAGGGCATCGGCGCCGACATGGTCGCGACGATTCATGGCTTTGGCCGCGAAGATGTCGATGCCTATGCGGTCGAGAGCCAGCGCCGCGCCGCATCGGCATGGCGCGACGGGCGGTTCGCGCGATCGGTCGTGCCCGTGCTGGACCAGGCGGGCCTCGTCCTCCTCGATCATGACGAACATATGCGGCCGCAGACCGATATGCAGTCCCTCGCCGGGTTGAAACCGGCCTTCGCGAAGATGGGAGAGCAGGGCTATGACGCCGTCGCGCAAGCCCGATATCCCGATATGGGGCCGATCAATCATGTCCATCATGGCGGCAATTCTTCGGGGATCGTCGATGGCGCCTCGGCGGTGCTGATCGGATCGAAGGCCGCGGGCGATGCCGCCGGTCTCAAACCGCGGGCACGGATATTGGGGACCGCATCTATCGGGTCCGATCCGACGATCATGCTGACCGGGCCCGAATTCGTGACGCGCAAGCTGCTCGACCGGCTGGGCATGGCGCGTGACGACATCGATCTGTTCGAACTCAATGAAGCCTTTGCGGCGGTGGTGCTGCGCTACATCCAGGCACTCGCCATCGATCCGGCGAAGATCAACGTCAATGGTGGCGCGATCGCCATGGGGCATCCGCTGGGCGCCACCGGCGGCATGATGCTGGGGACGATGGTGGATGAGCTGGAACGCTCCGGCAAGGAAACGGCGCTCATCAATCTATGTGTCGGTGCGGGCATGGGCACTGCGATGGTCATCAGGCGCGTCTGACGGGAGGCGGAACATGGATAATTTCACAGTGGACGTCGGTGCGGACGGCATTGCGACCGTCACCTTCGACATGCCGGGCCGGTCGATGAACATGATCAGCCATGCCGTGCAGCGAGATCTGGGGGCGCTGGCCGATACGATCCGCCGGGACAGGCGGATCATCGGCGCCATATTATGCTCCGGCAAGCCCAGCGGCTTTTGCGCGGGGGCGGATCTCAAGGAATTGCAGGCCGACATCGGGCGCTGGGGCGCGGCGGCAACGCAGGATGAATTGCGCGAGGCATTGTTCGAGGCCAGCGATTTCAGCGGGCGCATCCGCGATCTCGAAACCGCCGGCAAGCCCCTGGTGGCAGTGATCGGCGGCGTGGCGTTGGGCGGCGGCCTGGAACTGGCGATGGGGTGTCATTACCGGATCGCGATCGATGAGGACGGCTTGCGGCTGGGCCTGCCGGAAGCGACCCTTGGCCTGATGCCGGGGGCGGGCGGCACCCAGCGCCTGTTACGGCTGGCGGGCATGAGCGCGGCGCTTCCCTATCTGCTGGATGGCAAGGCGATGCGCGTGGACGAGGCGCTGGCGCTTGGCGTGATCGATGAGAGCATGGAGCGCGGAAGGGCATTCGATCGGGCGCGGCAATGGATTGCCGAAGGCGGTCGCAATGCTGCGCCATGGGATGAGAAGGGCTATCGCCTGCCCGGGGGCGGACCGCACACAGGGGCGGGCTATGCGCTTTTTGGTCCGGCGATCGCTGCGCGGCGGGGAAGCGAACGGCAGAACGATGCCGACGCCAATATCCTCAAGGCGGTCTATGAAGGATCGCAGGTGCCGATGGATGCGGGGCTGCGGATCGAGAGCCGGTATTTCTTCAATACGCTACGCGCCCCCGCCGCAGCCGGGAGGGTCGCGGCATTCCTGTCCCGCAACGCGAAGGCGCCTGCCGCCTGAATATCGATTGGCCCTAGCGCGGGATCGGCAATCGCATCAGCATGATCCCTGCCAGGATGAGGATCAGTCCGGCGATCTGCGGCGCCGTCAGTGACTGGCGAAAGGCAAGCCAGCCGATGAGCGCGAGCAAGGCAATCCCCACCCCGGACCACAGGGCGTAGGCCAGGCCCAGCGGGATCGTCCGCAAGGCCATGGACAGGCAATAAAAGGCCAGGACGTAGCCCGGAACCGCTATGGCGGCCGGGATGATGCGGCTGAAACCCGCACTGCCGTTGAGTGCCGAGGTCGCAATGACTTCTGCCGCTATGGCAAGGCCAAGCCAGGCCCAGCCGTTCATGGCCACCGTGCCGAAAGGGCGGGCGGAGATGCCGTCAATTGTCCCGCGTCCCGAAATCATGGAGCGGGAAGCGCGGGATGTCGATCCGATCGAACATGCCCGCATAGCCGAGCGCCATCGGCATATCCCAGTTCAGCATCGAATAAGGGTGGCCCGCGTCGAAAGCGCTGGCCGCGTTCAAACGGGCCATGGCCGTTTCCGGCAGCGCCAGCGTCACCGCCGCGAGATTTTCCTTCATCTGCTCCACGCGGGTCGCACCCGCGATGGGGATCACGCCGCGGGCGATGATCCAGGCCAGCGCGACCTGCGATGCCTTGGCGTCCAGTTCCGCGGCTATTTCGTCGACGGTCACCGCGATCGCGCGGTTACGAGCGTCAAGCTGCTGCAATTGCATGGATTCCATGCGTTTCGGCGCGGTGTCGGCTGTCGCGTCGGAGCGGGTATATTTGCCGCTCAATATGCCGCCTGCCAGCGGCGACCATGCGGTGATGCCGATGTCATGCGCCTGCGCGAGCGGGATATGCTCGCGCTCTATCGAACGCTGCACCAGGCTATATTCAAGCTGCATGCAACTGACCGGCGCCAGACCGCGCAGGTCGTGGAACGCCTGGGCGCGCGACACGACCCAGGCCGGGACGTCGGAAAGGCCGATATGGAGAATCTTGCCCGCCGCGATGGCATCGGTCAGGGCGCGCTGGACTTCCTCCACCGGCGTCGTGAAATCCCACCAATGCACGAAATAAAGGTCGATATAATCGGTGGCGAGCCGTTTCAGGCTGGCGTCGAGCGATCGGACGAGGCTTTTGCGATGGATGCCCGATTCATTGGGATCGCCGCGCCCCGGCACCGCATTGGCATATTTGGTGGCGACCACGAAGCGATCGCGGTCGGACGCGATGAAGCGCCCGACCATCTGCTCGCTCTCACCGCCCGTATACATATTGGCGGTGTCGATGAAATTGCCGCCGGCTTCGACATAGGCGTCGAAAACCGGGCGGCAGTCCGCTTCGGACCGCGACCATTCAGCCCCGGCGCCGAAGGTCATGGCGCCCAGGGCCAGTTTCGACACGCGCAGTCCGCTGCGCCCCAGGATGGAATAACGCATGGCGCGATCCGTCAGCTATTGAGGCCGGGATTGTTGCGCCACGCTTCATCCGGGGGCGGGATGAGGCCGAGCTGCATCGCAAATTCGCGGAAATTCCAGTGGGTGCGGCAGCGCACGATCTTGCCGTTCTTGTACATCTGGGTCGTCGTGCCGCGCGTCACGGTCGTCTTGCCGGCGGCAGGCATGCCGAAGAAATCCTCATTATGCGTCGCCTTCCACACCCACTGCATATAGCCCCATTCGTCATAGTCGAGGTCGGCGCCCAGGAAGATGTTGTTGGCGAAGCGGGCATAGTCGCCCTCCAGGCCGCCCTGCCATTCGGGTGGAGTGGCCTCCGTCCGGCGCACGCCGCGCGATTGGCCCGCCGGGCCACCGTCATAGGTCAGCACCTCGAACTTGTGGATGCCAAAGGGACTGTCCGGCCCGCTGTTGTTGAACACGACAAAGGCCTTGTAGAGATCCTCCTTGGTCGTGATCGTCTGCATGAATTCAATGTCTTCCCAGACGAAATCGTCGGCATAATAGCCCAGCACTTCTTCAGCGCCCTTGTCGAAAAAGGCCGTGACCCAGTCCTGTGCGGCCTGAAAATTCTTATGCTCGCGCGCGCCGCCGCCAGCCGCAACCGGCGCTTCAGCGGTGATCGATGGGCCTCGCAGGCCCTTCAGCACGGCCTGCTGTCCGGTCGAAAGATGAGCATCGGTTACGCATTGGGAATAGAGAATATGCATGGATCGGGGCCTCTCCTGTCGTCTATGCGATTTGCCACTGTCATGCATCCTGACCCGAGGGGCCGTCCAAGGCTACAGCCGATTGCGCCAGCCCATGGCGGTTCGTGCCAACAACCGCATTTCTGGCACTCAAGGCCCGCCGCTGGCACGATCCGCCCTTGGGCGCCGGTGAGGGAGCGGGCATATCATCCGTCAACAAAGCGCGGCGGGTGCAGGCGAATCGCGCAATCAACATGGCTGGAGATGGACAGGCAATGACAGCGATGCAGACCGTAAGCGCGGATCGGGATGGCGAGCGCGGGGATTATGATCCGCTCGATCCGGTCGTGAAGCACGAGCCCTATCCCTATTATGCCCGGTTGCGCCGCGACGAGCCGGTCAAGTGGCTGCCGGGGCTGCAAGCCTGGGGCGTGGCGCGTTATGACGATGTCGACGCGTTGCTGAAAGACGGGCGGATATTCAGTTCGGGCCAGTTCTGGCCGCTGCTGCTGGGTGAATATGATCCGGTGCCCGAAGAGCCTCCGATGATTTCCATGGACCCGCCCTTTCACATGCAGCTGCGCCGCATCGCCAACAAGGCGTTCGTGCCGTCCAAGATCAACGGCCTGCGCGATCGCACATATCAGATCGCCAACCAGCTGATCGACGACATCATCGCGAAGCACGGGACCGAGGGTGAGTTCGACTTCTGCTGGGAGTTCACCGCGCTCTATCCCGTCACCGTCGTCGCCGAAGTGCTCGGCGTCCCCACCGAGCGGCGTGCCGAGTTCAAACATTGGGTGGACGACATCCTCGCCGCCGCCAATCGCGCCGCCTATGGCCCCGAAAGGCTGGCCGAGATCGCCGCCAGTTCGAAGAAGACCCGCGCCTTCTTCGAGGAGCTTTACGACGATCGGGTGCAGAATCTGGGCGATGACCTTATCTCCACCTTCATCCGCACTGAAGTCGACGGTCAGAAGCTCAACCGCAACCAGATATTGCAGATGGCGATCCTGCTCCTGATCGGCGGTGTCGAAACGACCACCAATCTGCTGGGCACCACATTGGTCGAACTCAGACGTCATCCAGAGGTTTATGATCGCGTCCGCGCCGACCATGGTCTGATCGCGCCGCTGCTGGAGGAGGTACTGCGCTACAATCCACCGGTGCAGATCATCTTCCGTCATACCACGGCCGATACGGAGATTGCCGGTGTGCCGATCCCCGCGGGATCGGCGATCATGCCTATCCTTGCCTCGGCCAATCGCGACGAGAGCAAGTTCGAGGACCCGGAGGTCTTCGACATCGACCGCAAGATCGATGTGCCGCTCATGTCCTTCGGACAGGGGCCGCATTTCTGCCTCGGTAACTATCTGAGCCGCATGGAGGCGAAATCGGCGCTGGAAGTCGCTTTCTCGCGCTTCTCCCTGCTCGATCCGGTGTCGCAGGACGTCCACTGGCTCGATTCCTATTTCGCCCGCGGTCCTCACACATTGCCGGTTCGCTTCAAGGTCGCCTGAGCGCCCGATCACCGGATAATTCAACGGGAGGCCAGACGGGCATGGCTCGCATTGGCGATTGCTACAATATCGGCGATTTCGAGAGACTGGCGCGCAAGCGCCTTCCCGCGCCGCTTTATCATTATATCGCGGGCGGCGCGGATGACGAACTGACCAGCAGCGCCAATGTGCGGGCCTTCGACCGCTATGAACTGGTGCCCAACTATCTGCACGACATCCGTGCCATCGACATGCGGCGACGCGTGCTGGGTTGCGACCTTGCCTGGCCGCTGATCCTGGCACCGACCGGGCTGACCCGCCTGTTCCACCGCGACGGGGAACTGGGCGTGGCGCGCGAAGCTGCCCGATCGGGGGTCGGCTACACGCTGTCGACCATGGCGACGACAAGCCTGGAGGAGATCGCGGCGTTGCCCGCCAGTCCGCGCATCTTCCAGCTCTATCTGCTCAATGACGAAGCCCTTAATTTCGAGATGATCGACCGATGCAAGGCGGCCGGTTTCGATGCGCTCTGCCTGACGGTCGATACGATCGTCGCGGGCAATCGCGAACGCGACCTCCGCACTGGCCTTACCATCCCGCCACGGCTCGATCTGGCTGCCCTGTTTCAGTTCGCCATGCGGCCCGGCTGGTGCCTTGACTATCTGCGCGGCGCGCGGTTCGATCTGCCCAACATACCCGGCAGCGCAGGCGACCTGTCGACGCTGGCCGCCTATTTCGCCAGCCGGATGGAACGCAACATCACCTGGGCAAATGTCGAACGGCTGATCGCCCATTGGGGCAAGCCCTTCGCGATCAAGGGGCTGCAATCGGTGCCCGACGCGCGCCTTGCCTCATCGGCCGGCGCCAGCGCGGTCATTCTTTCCAACCATGGCGGGCGCCAGCTCGACGGCGCGCCGCCGACGATCGACATGCTCGCGGACATGGTGGATGCGATCGGCGATCGCATGGAGGTGATCCTGGACGGGGGCATCAGGCGCGGCGCCCATATCGCCCGCGCGCTGGCGATCGGCGCACGCGCCTGCATGACGGGCCGTCCCTATCTCTATGGGCTGTCGAGCCATGGCGCTCCCGGCGTGGCGCGGGTGCTGGAACTGCTCCGCGCCGAAATGGAGCGCACGCTGGGGCTGCTGGGCTGCGCCCATGTCGATCAATTGGGACGCGGCCACATCCGATCCGCGGGGAGCCTGCCCGATTTCCTTCATGCCGACGTTCATGGCCATGCCGATGTTCATGGCGATCCGGCCCCGCCGCTGTACACCGTGCTGTAGGGGATTCAGGCCGCCTTTGCCGTTACCTCATCCCGCCAGGCGACCGTGCTGGGGCGCCGCCCGGTCCATTGCTTGAAGGCGCGCGAAAAGGTGCCGTTATCGGAAAATCCCAGCAGATAGGCGACCTCGCTCAGCCGCACGCCCTGCTGAAGATATTGGAAGGCCCGCTCTTCGCGCAGCTGACGCAGCACATCGGCGAAGGTGGTGCCTTCCTCCTTCAACCGGCGCAGCAGGGTGCGTTCCGTCATGCCCAGCATTTTTGCCGTGCGCGCCTTGGACGGGACTTCATGGGGCAATTGCGCGATCATCAGGTCGCGCACGCGCACCGCGAAGCGCCCGGCCATGCGCTGGTCGAGATAGCGGCTGGCGGTGCTGTCCAGCACCGATGCCAGTTCCTCGTCCGAGGAGAGGATCTTGCGGTCCAGATCCGCCTTGGTGAAGGTCATGCAGGTCCGCGCCGCGCCGAACTCCACCGGGCAGCCGTAAAATTGCCGTTGTGCCGCCATGTCCGACGCGCGCTGGTGCGGCAGCTGGACCATGACCGGCACGACATGTTCATTCGCGATCCAACGCATATAGGACAATATGCTCGCCAGCACTGTGTCGACGGTCTGGTAGATGGGCGGCGCGCCGCCGGTGTCGAAATGGAATTCCAGCACGACCTGGTTGTTCACCTCGGTCAAGGTTGCGGTGGTCGAATCCGATATCAGCCGGCAATAGAAGGCGAACCGGTGCAGCGCCTGCGCCAGCGTCGCGCTGCAGCTCATCGAATAACCAACGACATGGAAGGTCGCGGGCCGTACCTCGGCCGCCACCTTGAAGCCGAAATGCGGGTCGCCCGTCAGGTCGATCGCGCGCCGCCATAGCTGGCTGACCTGTGCCTGCGAGTAGCGGCTATAGCCGCCTTCCAGCAAGGCGGGGTCCATGCCGATGTCCGCCATGACCGCATCGGGATCGACCCCGGCCGACCGCATCGCTCGCAGGATCGCCAATACCCATCCGGTGGTCGTCGACCGATGGTCGGTCATCAGGCTCATATCCCGCTCCTCTCATCCGTGCCGCTTCTCTGGGTTTTAACGCGGACGAGCGGAGGATTCCCCTTCCCGGGGTCCGCGTCAACATCGGGCAGGGCAAAACATCTCCTTTTGTCACTTTTCGCCAGACACTGTCCTGCTTTGCCGGTGCCGGTCCTCTTTGGCTCTTGACCAAGGCCGGGCATCGTCTCTCCCGTTGCGTTCGAAGCGCCGCCACATGTCCGGTCGTGCCACGCGAACCGGCCGGTTGGCGCGTTTCGCCGAAAGCTGGCACGGCGCGCCCTGTGAATCGGTGCCGAAAAGGTCGAAACCCTGTCGTCAATCGAGGCCGCATAAGCAGGCTTCCATCCGGAGGGGATTTTATGACGAAGTTTTCGTCCTGCCGCCTTGCGTGCAAGGCATCCGTTCTCGCCCTTGTCGCGGCCCATGGGCCGGCCTTTGCACAGGCCGTTCCCGAACAGCCGCCCCAGGCGCAGGGCGGCGTCACCGACATCATCGTGACGGCGCAGAAGCGCGCGCAGAACCTCAACGACGTGGGCTTGTCCATTACGGCTGCTTCGGGCGATCAGTTGCAGTCGCTGGGCGTCCAGAGCGCGGGGGATCTGGCCAAGATCACGCCCGGCTTCACCTTCACCAAGAGCCAGGACGGCACGCCGCTCTACACGCTGCGCGGCGTCGGCTTCAACGACTATACGCTCGGCGCCAGCCCGGCCGTCAGCGTCTATGTCGATCAGGTGCCGCTCGCTTATGGCGCCTTCACCCAGGGCGCGACGCTCGACCTGGAGCGGGTCGAGGTGCTGAAGGGGCCGCAGGGCATCCTGTTCGGCCAGAATTCCACTGGTGGCGCGATCAACTATATCGCCGCCAAGCCGACCCGCGATTTCGAGGCGGGTGGGCAGGTCTCCTATGGCCGCTTCGACACGATCGACGGCGAAGCCTATATCAGCGGGCCAATCGGCGAGACGCTGGCCTTCCGTCTGGCCGGTAGCATCACCAATTCAGGACCCTGGCAGTATAATTACACCCGCGACGACAAGATCGGGAAACAGGACACGCTGCGCGGCCGCGCCCAGCTGGAATGGAAGCCCAGCGACCGCCTGACCCTGTTGTTCGCGGCCAATGGCTGGCGCGATAAGTCCGATACCCAGGCGGGGCAGTTGCAGCGTCTGTTCCTTCAGATCGATGAACCCGCCGTCGCGGCTGGCGGTCTGTTCGATCCAGTCGAGACGGCGCGCCGCATCGCCGTGTTTCGCGGCCTGACACCCGCGCCGCAAAATGCGCGCGCCGCCAACTGGGACAGTGACCGCGACCTCAGCCGGGACGACAGCTTCTATCAACTCTCGATGCGCGGCGATCTGGAACTGACCGACGACATTACGCTGACATCGATCACCGCCTATTCCCGGTACAAGGAAAATTACAGCGTCGACCGGGATGGCACGACGCTTAAAAATGCCGGGGTCAATGCCGATGGCGATGTGAAGAGCTTTAGCCAGGAGTTGCGTCTGTCCGGCGACACGGGGCCCGTCAACTGGCTGCTCGGCGGCAATTATGCGAAGAACAAGGTGTTGAGCGCCAACGACATATTGACCGGCGATTCCACCAATACCGCCATTCTGCCGGGCGGGCCGTGGATCGCGGCATCGACCACCACTATCACCCAGAATATCGAGGATTGGGCGGTGTTCGGCAATGCCGAATTTGCTCTCAGCGACACGCTCACCCTTCTGGGCGGCGCGCGATACACCCGGAGCAAGAATGACTTCACGTCCTGCATGCGCGGCGATATCGGCATGCAGACGACCTTCGCCTTCCTGTCCGACGTGCTTTCGGGCACGCCGGGCGCGCCGGCCGATGCCGGCACATGCCTCAACATGGATGCGGCCACTTTCGAACTGATCCGCACGCCTTTCGCCGATACGCTGAAAGAGGATAATTTCTCCTGGCGGGTGGGCATCAACTACAAGCCGAGCCGCGACGTGCTGCTCTATGCACTGGCGTCGCGCGGTTATAAGTCGGGTAGTTTCCCGACGGTTCCCGCCTCCACGACCGCGCAGTTCGCGCCGGTGACGCAGGAATCGGTGACGGCCTATGAGGTTGGCGCCAAGATCACGGCGCTCGACCGCACGTTGCAATTCAACCTCGCCGCCTTCCATTATATCTATCGCGACAAGCAGGTGCGCGGGTTGATCGTCGATCCGGTGTTCAACCAGCTCGAACAGCTGGTGAATATCCCCAAGGCCAGGATCAACGGCTTCGAGCTGGAAATCACCGCCCGGCCGACCGAGGGGCTTACCGTCCGCAACGCCGTCACCTATGTCGATTCCAAGGTGCTCGATTTCACCGGCATCAACAATGAACGGGTGCTGGCGGACTATGCGGGCTCCGCGCTGCCTTTCTCGCCCAAATGGCATATCGTCTCGGACGTGGATTACAGCTTCCCATTGACCGAGAAACTGGGGGCTTTCCTCGGCGCGAACGTGCTGTTGAACAGCAAGACCAATTCGACGCTGGGCCATGCGCCGGCCTCCGTGATCCAGAGCTTCGCCACGCTTGACCTGCGCGCCGGAGTCAAGGCGCTGGACGACCGCTGGAGCTTCAGTATCTGGGGGCGCAATGTCACCAACAGCTATTACTGGACCAACCAGTTCGTCACGCAGGATGTGGTCGTGCGCTATGCGGCCAAGCCCGTGACCTATGGCGCGACGCTGAAGTTCACGTTCGACTGATCCCACGCATTTTACCGGATATGGAGCCGCAGCCGGGCGCAACCGGCTGCGGCATTTTTATTTTCCCGGCGGCTGCATATATTTGCCTTTCGTCACGGCCCTCTTCATCATCGCCGGACACGGCAAAATCCGGGCGAGGAGAGTGATAGAGTGCAAACTGGTCTGTCGGCCTGGATTCTGGCGATCGTGAAGGCGCTTGAGGATGCGGGCGTCGATCCAGCCGCGTTGATGCACGAGATCAATATGGACGCGAGCCGTGTCGGCGACCTCAGCCACCGCTATTCGCAGGATCAGGTGACCAGCCTGTGGATCGCCGCCGTCGATGCGACCGGCGATCCCAATTTCGGTTTGAAAGTCGCGCGTCATATCCGTCCCTCGACCTTTCATGTCGTGGGCTATGCCATGTCGTGCAGCGCGACCTTGCGCCGTGCGGCCGAACGCTTCTCCCATTCCGCCAGGCTGATTTCGGATTCGGCCGCGGTGTCGTTCCAGCGGGAGGATGAAGGCTATCGGCTGACGGTCGACCTCAATACGGGCGGTCGGCAGCCCATCTATCAGACGATCGACACGATGCTCGCCGGTTTCTTCCTGCTCTGCGAATGGATATTGTCGGCCCCGATCACCCCGGTAGAGGTGAGTTTTCGTCATCGCAAGCCCACGGATGACCAGGCCTATCGCGATGTTTTCCGTGGTCCCATCCGCTACGGCCAGCCGATCAACAGCATCCTCTTCCCGGTAGAGGTGCTGGAACGGCCCGTCCCGTCCGCCAACGAAGAACTGGCAACGATGCTGGACGAGATGACGGCCAAATATCTCGCCTTCCGCTTCTCCAGCCGTTTCTCCCGCAAGGTGCGCGATGCGCTGATCGGGCAGTTGCCCAATGGCGAACCCAGCAAGCAGGAAACCGCTCGCCTGCTCGCCATGACGGAGCGCACCCTGCTGCGCCGCCTGCGCGAGGAGAATACGACCTTTCAGGAGGTGCTGGATCGGCTGCGCGAGGAATTGGCCTATGATTATCTGCGGCGGCCGGACCTGACGATCGAGAATATCGCCTATCTGCTGGGCTTTTCGAGCAGCAGCACCTTCTCCCGCGCCTTCATGCGCTGGACCGCGCAGCGGCCGAGCGTGTGGCGGGAAGGGCGGTCGATCGCGGAGCGCGGTCAGGTCGAGGACTGATCGGACGACGGACTTTTGGCACGATATGCCGGACCGCGTCACTCAAGGTCATCGCGCCCATGGTTGCTCGCCCTATTCTGTCGGAAACCGGCGACAAGGACCGGAAAACGGAAATGGGGATTATCATGGCATCCAGGGCACGCAGCGCGCCGGTCGATCGCCCGTCCCCCAACATTCCATCAACGGATGCCGCTCGGGTCGCAATGGCTCCCGACTCGTTGCGCTATGTGCGCTTTTGCCTCTGGATGGGGCCGGTTCTGCTTGTGCTTCTGGTCGTCTTTTTCGCCGTGCTTGGGCACAATATCCCCCCCTATTCGGCGGCGCTCCCGGCGGAGGAGATCGCCGCGCATTTCCGGCAGCACACCACGTCCGCGCGGATCGGCATGACTGGCATGATGGTGTCGGGCGTCCTCTATCTGGTGTGGGGCATGGGAATTGCGAAAGTGATGGAAGCGGCCGAGCGCGACAATGACCTGTTGTCCCGCCTGCAATTATGGGGCGCGGGCTTCACGACATTGGTGCTGGTATTTCCGCCCGCCTTCTGGCTGACCGCCGCCTTCAGGCCCGAAGCCGATGCCGCGATCCTCATGATGCTCTACGATGCGGGTTGGATCATGTTCGACATGGCTTTTTCGCTGACGATGCTGCAGGTCACGGCCTTCGCCATCTGTTTCCTCAACGACTGGCGCGCCGTGCCCCTTATTCCCAAGCCCGTTTCCTGGTTCGCGATCTGGGTAGCGGTCGTCTTCATGGGCTTTTGCTTCCTGCCCTTCTTCCCCGACGGTCCCTTTTCGCGCAGCGGCTTCTTCAATTATTGGGTGGAATTCTCCATCTTCTTCTGGGCGATGCTGATCCTGTCGATCTTCACGCTGCGCGCGCTGGCCCGCCTGCAACGGGAAGCCATGGAGCAACCTGTCCATGCGTGAAATGGCGCAGCATCGCTCCGGATCGGTTCCTGGCATATTGACCTTCATCGCTGCGGACACCGCGAATTTCATCCTGTTCTTCGGATATTTCATGGTCGAGCGCATGGCGCAGCCGGCGTTATTCGCGCGATCGGCGGCGATGCTCGATATCCGGCTGGGCCTGCTCAACACCGTCATCCTGATTACCAGCGGCTGGCTGGTGGCGTTGTCGGTCGAAGCGGCGCGGGCCGGGGAGATGGACAAGGTGCGGTGCCGCCTGCGGCTCGCGATCGGCGTCGGCCTGTGTTTCGGCGTCGTCAAGACCATCGAATATGCCGACAAGATGGCGCATGGTCTGACGCCGCAGACCGACGCCTTCTTCACTTTCTATTATGTGTTCACCGGCATTCATCTGCTGCATTATGGCATCGGCATCGCGCTGCTGGCGGCAACGCTCGTCCGGGCGCGGCGGATCGACGCGGGCTTTGCCGGCTGGATCGAATCCTGCGCGCTCTTCTGGCACATGGTCGACCTGCTGTGGGTGTTTCTGTTCGCGATGCTCTATCTGCAGGGAGCCCTATGATGATGGCGTTACAGCGCGGGCCGACCGTCATCTGGTTGTTGTTGATGGCGGCGACGCTGGTGGGGGCGGGCAGCGCGGGCGCCGAAGGCTGGGGCTTTGCCCTCGTGATGCTGGCCGCGACATTCAAGGCGCAGTTGATCGTGCGCTATTATATGGAAATGCACGCGGCTCCGCTGGCATGGCGGCTCGTCTTCGATGGGTTGGTCGGCCTGAGCGGCGCGATCATATTGGGATTGCACCTTCTGGCATAAGCCGGGCGTGCAGGGATCGCGCCCTCCTCAGTCAGCCGTCGACAGCGCCAGTTCAATGCCCTTGACCGATGTCCCGGTGCTCCAGCCGCCGTCGACCAGCAGGGTCTGGCCGGTGACATAGCTCGCATCGTCGCTCGCCATGAAATGGACGGCGGCGGCGAGTTCCTCGGGGCGGCCGATCCGGCCCAGCAGGGTAAAGACATTGGCGTTGCGCGCGACCATGTCGGGCGCTTCGTCCATTGCGAGCGGCGTGTCGATGATGCCGGGCGCGATGCAGTTCACACGGATGCCGCGCGGTCCATATTCGACCGCAGCGGTCTGGGTCAGCGAGATGATCCCTGCCTTGGTCGCGGCATATTCGCCCCATTGCAGGAAACCGCGCACCGCCGTGATCGACGATATGTTGACGATGGCTCCCCCGACGGTCATGTGCGCCGCCGCATGCCTGATCCCGGCCTGCACGCCCAATATGTGCACGCGCCAGAAACGCTGCGACCTTGCCTCGTCCGCATCGGCCAAGGGCGCGGCGGCGGCGATGCCGGCATTGTTGACCATGATGTCCAATCCACCAAAGCGTGTCACGGCCTCTTCGCAGAGGGCCGCCATCTCAGCGGGATTGCCGACGTCGGTTCGACGGAAGGCGCATCCCCATTGCTCCGCCAGAGCTTCGGCCCGCGGGCTGATATCGGCCACCAGCACTTGCGCGCCCGCCGCGCGAAAGCGTTGCACAATCGCTGCGCCGATGCCCGAACCGCCGCCGGTCACGATCGCGGCCTTGTCTGTCAGATCGAACATCAATGAAACTCCACTTCCACGGGCGCCTGCAGGCCCAGTTGCCGCATCAGCGCGGCCGTGTCCCAAAGGCTGCGTTCCAGCACGATCTTGCCATCCTTGAAGGCATGGATCGTCATACCCTGCACCAGGGTGGTCTTGCCCTTCGCGGGCAGTCCCAGGAAATCGGAGGTATGATGGATTTCCCACGTCCATTCCAGGCAGCCGCCATGTTCGTCGCCATGATAGCGGGTGGCGTTGAAATAATGCCTGGACTTGTCAGGGTCGGCATTTTCGAACGTCGTGAACCAGCGTCGCAGCTTTTCCCGGTCATTGTCGATGCGGACGCCGAAGTTCAGATCCTCATATTCAAACTCTTGCGGGTAGTTGGCCATCAGCTCTTCCAGCCGATTGTCAAACTGTTCCAGCCAGTCCTGTTCCCATTCCAGATTCATGTCCGCCTCCGCGACAAATGAAAAAACAGGCCCGGCGCATGGCCGGGCCCTGAGGGGGAGGATCAGAAATCGACGCGGGCTTCGAGACCATAGCTACGGGTCGGGCCGCGATAGTTGACGGTGAAGGTCGACAACAGCGGCACGACTTCCTGGAAATATTTCTTGTTGGTGATGTTGTCGCCATAGGCCGAAATTTCCCAGCCATTGGCGCTCTTGAGCGACAGGCGTGCCTTCAGCAAGGTCAGCGGATTGCGCTTGGTGCCGGCGAAATTGTCGACGTCCCACCAGATGGAGCCATAGCGGTTCATTTCGATCCGGGGCACCAGCGTCAACTGGTCGGTCAGGTCGATGACCTGGCTGGCGCCCAGGTTCAGCGTATATTTGAATGCGCCCGGCGCGACATTGCCGACCGCGGCCGGATTGCCTGCGAAGGCCGCGACCCGGCCGTGCGTATAGCCGTAGCCGCCGAACAGGTGCAGACCCATGGGCAATTGCGCGTCGAAGTCGATGTCGAAGCCCTTGAGTTTCACCTTGTCGATGCTGATCGTCGTCTGCAAACCGGCGGACGGCTGGAACTGGAATTGCTGCGCGCCGGAAATGTCGGTCTTGAAGACGGCGGCGTTGATCGACAGCCTGCGATCGAAGAAGCGCGCCTTCGCACCGATTTCATAGGAGGTCGAGACTTCCTTGTTGTAACCGTCCTGCACATAGATGTTGGCTGCATTGCCGCCCGCCGCATCGATCAGCGCCTGACGCGACCCGATGGGGTTGAAGCCGCCCGACTTGAAGCCCTTGCCATAGCTGGCATAGACGCTGGCCGTGGGCGCGATGTCATAGGACAGGCTGGCCTTGGGTTCGAACTGCTTGAACGTCCGCGACAATTTGCAGTCGTCGAACGCCGTGCCCTGCGCCACGCAATTATTGTAGCTGATGCCGGTCAGCGGATTGATCGCGGGAGAAGCCGCTTCGCGGATCGACCGCTTTTCCGTGTCGTAGCGGCCCGCAAGGTTGATATGGAACTGATCGGTCACGTCGAACTGCAGGCTGGCGAAGGGCGCGTAGCTGGTCGTGCGATAGAGCGGATTGCTGTAGGAAACCGTGGTCGCCGGGTCGATCGTATCGCGATCGGCCGGCAGCGAGCCATTGGTGTCCAGTCCGATCTTGCTGGTCTGATCGCGCTCGAACCGCAGGATGTAGAAACCGACCTGCCAGCGGAAGCGATTGGCGCTGTCCGACGTCAGGCGCAGTTCCTGAGAATAGTTGGTGTCGACATAGGTATATTGCTGCACCGTGCCGCCGCCCGCGAGTCCGGTGTCCTGCGGAATATAGGGCGGGGAATCGCTGCCGAAATATTGGTTCAGGTGGTTATAGCTGGAAATGGACGTGATCTTCGCCCAGCCCATGTCATATTCCGCCTTGAAGGTCGCATCGATGAACTTCTCGCTGAACCCCCCGACGACGTTGGAGACGAACGGCATGTCGGTATTGTTCGCGTCCAGCGCGGTGCCGGGGAAGCCGCCGATCGGCAGGCCGACGAACTGCGCGTTATAGGCGCTGCCGCCGCCCTTGGAACGAAGCGCCGTCACCTTCAGGTCGGCGGTGAACGGCCCGTCATTGTCGTAGACGAGACGCGCGCGGCCACTGCTGTTCTGGAACCGCTGGACCTTCTCGCCAGTGGTCACGTTGGTGAATGGGCCGTCCGTATCGCGGAACGCGCCCGCGACGGAGAAACCCAGACCGGGCGCAAGCGGGCCGCTGACCGATGCGCTGGCGCGGGCCGTGTTGAAATTGCCATAGGCCGCGACGACATTCCCCTCGAACGTGTCGCCCGGCTTTTTCGTCGTGATGACGATGGCACCGGCGGCGGCGTTGCGGCCGTAAAGGGCGCTCTGCGGCCCCTTCAGAACTTCGATCTGCTGGATGCCGAACAGGTCCTGGTTGAACGGCTTGACGCTCGACAGGGTGACGCCATCGATGACGATCGCCACGTTCGGATCGGAATTTCGCACCGACGTCTGGCCGCGAATGTTGATATAAGCCTCGCCCGCATTATCCTCGACGAAAGTGACGTTCGGCGTCGAAGCCAGGAAATCGGCGGGACGGGTGATGCCGCGTTCCGCGATCGCCGCTTCCGTGACGACGCTGACGGAAATGGGCACCTTGACCAGATTTTCGTTACGTTTGGTCGCGGTGACGACGATGTCGTCGAGTGTATTGCTGCTCCGCTGCGACTGCTGCGCGGGGGCAGCTTCCTGCGCGACCGCGGGCAGGGCAAAACCCGCCGATATCATGAGGCTTATAAGCGGCAGATTCCTGATGCGTTTCATGGCGTCTCTCCTTCCCTGATAATTCGTCGCCGATTGACACGGCGTTTCTGTCGAACGTGATTTCAGAGTTGCCCTTTGAAGACAGCCATATCGCTTCGAAGAAAATGCCCCAGCGTGACAGGGGATGACCTAACGAGACAATAGATGAAAGCAGGCAATGGCAGATTTCTGCCATTTTGCGGTGCAGCATAACGGCGAATGGCGCAAAATGTCCGCGATTTTGGCACGAAAAGCAAATCGCGCGCCCGCTTGGCCATGGCCGCTTTTCGGTGCAGCCTTATCAATAAGGCCAACGGCGCGCCGGATGAATTGCGCCACAGACGCGCACGGCAGGGGCGCCAGAAGAGGAGAGAGCAAATGAACAAGGATTGGGCGCAATATTGGATCGGCCTGTTCGCCGACGGCACCGATGAGCTGATGACGCTCTACAATCCGCAGTTTCAGTTCGAGGATGTCAATTTCGACCTTCGAATCAACAATGACCTCCCGGCGCTACGCAAATTCTTCGAGGGCTTCGTCATCGAAGACCCGACCCAAAGCTATAACCGGTTCGACGTGTTCGATTATGTCGGCGACAATCGGCTGGGGTCCTTCCAGTGGACCTGGGAAACCAAACATGCCGGCGATTTCCTGGGCGTTCCCGCCAGGGGCAAGATCACAAAGACCCGCGGCGTCACCGTCATGGGGTGGGACGAAAATGGCAAGATCGTGTTGGAGCGCAGCATCTGGGATGCGGTTCCGGTCTTCCAGCAACTCGGCGTCGTCCCGGCGTTCAACACTGTTTCGGCGTGAGGCGGCATGACCTATAATCCGCTCGATCCGGCTGTCACCGCCAATCCCTATCCGCATTATGCCAGGCTGCGGGCCGAAGAACCGGTCAAATGGCTCGACATGATGCAGGGCTTCGCCGTTTCCCGCTGGGACGACGTCGAGGAAGTGTTGAGCGACGGCAAGACCTTTTCCTCCGCGCAATTCTGGCCGGCGTTGCTGGGCGAATATGATCCGGTGCCCGAAGTGCAGCCGATGATCTCGCTCGACCCGCCGGGCCATGTCCGCATCCGCAAGCTCGCCAACAAGGCGTTCGTGCCGAGCCGCGTCGGTGTGATGCAGGATCGCATCCGCAGCGTCACGCACGAGCTGATCGACGCCATCTTCGCCAAACATGGCGCCGAAGGGACGTTCGATTTCGTCTGGGAATTTTCCGGCCTGTTTCCGGTCAGCGTCATCGCCGAAGTGCTGGGCGTCGACATCGCCCGGCGGGTGGACTTCAAGACCTGGGTGGACGATCTGCTCGCGGCCGGTAACCGCGCGGCCTATGGCCCCGAACGGCTTGCCGAGATCGAGCGCAGCTCGCAGGCCATCCGTGCCTATTTCGAGGAAGTCTATGACGAACGGGCCGCCAATCCCGGCCCCGACCTTATCAGCGGATTCATCCAGGCGGAGGTCAATGGCGAACGCCTGACCCGCAGCGAAGTGCTGAATATGGCGATCCTGCTGCTGATCGGCGGCGTGGAGACGACCACGAACCTGCTGGGCATCACCTTCGCTCACCTGAAGACCCATCCCGACATCGCGCAGGCGATCTGGGCCGATCCAGGCAAGATCCCGGCGTTGCTGGAGGAGATGCTGCGCTTCGACGGGCCGGTGCAGATGCTGTTCCGTCACACGACCTGCGATACGCGGCTGGCGGGTGTGGCCATTCCCAAAGGATCGCTGGTACTTCCGCTGCTCGGATCAGCCAATCATGACGAGCGCAAATTTGACCGATCCGAGGAACTGGTGCTGGACCGCAACCCCAAGGAGATCATGTCGTTCGGGCAGGGGCCGCATTTCTGCCTCGGCTCCTATCTGTCCCGCATGGAAGCGAAATCGGCGCTGGAAATCCTGACTGCCCGTTTCGAAAGAATCGAGGTGATCGGAGACACCGTGAAATGGTCCGATTCCTATTTCGCGCGTGGTCCCAAGACGCTGCCGGTCAGGTTCAAGGCACGATGAGCGGCGAGCCGTCGGCTGCTGGGGCGCCATCATCCATCCTGATCGACAAGCTTCGCGCCATATTGGGCGAGAGCGGCGTCCTGGCCGGCGCGGATGTCTCGAACCGCTATCCGGGTTATTTCATGGACAGGGTCGAAGCGGACATACTCCTGCGCCCGGAAACCACCGAGCAGGTGTCGCAGGTGATGGCGCTGTGCCATGCCGCCGACCAGCCGGTGGTCATCCAGGGCGGCATGTCCGGCTGGGTCCGCGCGACCCAGACGCGGCGGGGCGAGATCATCCTGTCGCTTGAACGCATGAACCGGATCGAGAGCGTCGATCCCGCCAACCGCACCGCCATCGTCCAGGCGGGCGTGATCCTGGAAAGCTTCCAGGACCATCTGGAACCCTATGGTCTCAGCTTCCCGCTCGATCTGGGTGGACGTGGTTCCTGCCAGCTGGGCGGCAATGCGGCCACCAATGCGGGCGGCATGAGGGTCATCCGCTATGGCATGATGCGCGAGCAGGTTCTGGGCATGGAGGTTGTGCTGGCCGATGGCCGGGTGCTGTCGTCGATGAACCGCATGATCAAGAATAACACCGGCTATGACCTGAAACAGCTGTTCATCGGCAGCGAGGGCACGCTGGGGGTCATTACCCGTCTGGTGCTGCGCCTGCGCGAGCGGCCGGTCAGCAGCAACACCGCGCTGGTCTGCGCCGACAGCTTCGACCGGATCGCCAAGTTGCTGCGCTATGTCGATGGCGCGCTCGGCGGACTGCTCAGCGCCTTCGAACTGGTCGACAACAGTTTCTACCGCGTCAACACCGGGGCCGGGCGCCATACCGCGCCACTGGGGTCGGACAAGCCCTATTATGCGATGATCGAGGCGCTCGGTTCCGACCATGAGCGCGACCGCGACCTGTTCGAGGCGGTGCTGGCCGATGCAGCGGAAAAGGGCCTGTTCGACGACGCCATCGTCGCCCGCTCCGAAAAGGATCGCGATGCGATCTGGGGCATCCGCGAGGATCTGGAACATATCGTCCATGATTTCCAGCCCTTCTACGCTTTCGACGTAAGCCTGCCGGTCGGCGACATGGAAGCTTATATGGCGGAGGTCACCCGGCGGCTGAAAGCCATCTGGCCCGATGGCGGCATCGCCTTCCTGGGCCATGTCGGCGACGGCAATCTGCACATCGCCATTGGCGCTGGCGGAGCGGGCGATCGCGAACAGGTCGAAGCCTGCGTCTATGAACCGCTGCGACCGATTGGCGGATCGGTGTCCGCGGAACATGGCATCGGTCTGGAAAAAAAGCCCTGGCTGTCGATCACGCGCAACCCGCTGGAGCGAGGGCTGATGCGCGACATCAAGCATATGCTCGATCCCAAGGGCATCCTCAATCCGGGCAAGATCTTCGCGGAGGAAGCGCCGTGAGCGGCAACCTTCGTTCCGGGCGGAAAGAGCCGAATGTCCCCGGCTGTCACCTTTTGCCCGGATATGGCGTCGCCCGCCCTGCCGTGGCGGAGCCCGATGCGTTAGGACAGGGGCAATGCCCCCGCGGACAAGGGGGCGCAAGGGAGTGGATATGATGAAAGTCGGTGAAATGTCGGAGCTGAGCGCGGAAAAGCCCCTCCGCGTGTCGCTGGGATCGGAAAAGATCCTGATATTCCTGGTGAACGGTGCGCCCGTCGCCACGGCGGCGCGCTGCCCCCATGCCCATGGCCCGCTGCATCAGGGCGAACTGTGCGGCACGGTGCTGACCTGCCCCTGGCACGGCTGGAGCTTCGATCTGGTGACCGGCGAATGCGAGGAAGATCCCGACCTGCTGCTCCAGCGTTACGACGTGAAGGTGGACGGCAACGACATCCTCGTTTCCCAGGTCCCGGCATGACATGACTGGTCCCTCATTCGATTCCGCGCCCGGAACCCTGGCCCTGCACGGCTATCCGGTGAGCAATTATTTCAACACGGCGCGCGCTGCGTTGATCGAGAAAGGCGCGGACTTCACGATCGTTCCCACCCGCGCCAGCCAGGACGATGCTTTCCTGGCGGCGAGCGCGATGGGCAAGATCCCCTATCTGCGAACCCCCGCCGGTTGCATCGCGGAAACCATCGCCATCGTCGAATATATCGAAGATGTGGCGCCAGGTGTTCCCCTATATCCCGCCGATCCGTTCGAGCGGGCGCGTGCGCGGCAGATCATCAACATCGTGCAGCTTTATGTCGAGGCGCCATTGCGCTCGCTCTTTCCCGGCGTCTTCATGGGCGGCGTAAACGCGCCGGAGACGATCGCGGCGGTCCGGCCTGTCGTGGAGCGCGCGATGGGCGCGCTTTCGCGTCTGATCGCGCCCGCGCCCTTCCTGATGGGCGCGCAGCTGACCCATGCCGACCTGTTCGCCTTTTACACGGTCGATTTGGGGGAGCGCGTCATGCGGTTCAGCTATGACGCCTCGCTGATCGATTCCGTTGCGGGCCTGCGTGACTGGCACGATCGCCTGGCGATGCGCCCGTCCAGCCGCACTGTCCTTGCCGATTTTTACCCCGCCTTTGCTGCCTACCTCCACGACAAGGCGGCTGCCTGGCACGAGCCGGAGCCGAAAGAGACAACCCATGCGTGACGTGAAACTGGACGATAAATATACGGTCGGTGACGGCCGGGTGATCATGAGCGGCACCCATGCCTTGATCCGCGTGCCGCTGCTGCAGAAGGAAATCGACCAGCGCAACGGCCTCAACACCGGCGGTTTCATATCGGGCTATCGCGGCTCGCCGCTCGGGTCCTACGATATGGAATTGTGGCGGGCGAAGAAGCTGTTGGAAAGCCACGACATCCTGTTCCAGCCCGGCGTGAACGAGGATCTGGCCGCAACCGCGGTGTGGGGCACGCAGATGCTGGCCACCACGCCCGGCGCCAACAAGGATGGCGTCTTTGCCATCTGGTACGGCAAGGGGCCGGGCGTCGACCGATCCGGCGATTCGTTCAAGCACGGCAATATTGCGGGCACGCACCCCCATGGCGGTGTGCTGATCGTCGCGGGCGACGATCATTCGGGCAAGTCTTCCACCGTCGCGCATCAAAGCGAGTTGGCGCTGATGCACGCGGGCATGCCGATCCTGGCACCGTCCAATGTGCAGGACGTTATCGACTTCGGCCTGCTGGGCATCGCGATGTCGCGCTATACCGGCCTTTATACGGGCTTCAAGCTGACCAACGAGACGCTGGAGCAGACCATGACGGTCGATATCCGCTCCGGCGATAGTGGCCCGGTCACGCCCGATCGCGGCGCGGCGCCCACCAACGGCTTTCACAATTATCCGACCCATCTCGACCGCATCGCATCGGAAACGGTGGTCAAGCGCTATCGCTGGCCGCTGATCGAGAAGTTCGTGCGCGCCAATCACATCGACCGCATGCTGGTCGACGCACCGGTCCGCAGGCTGGGTATCGTTTCGACCGGCAAGGCGGTGCAGGATGTGCGTCAGGCGTTGAAGCTGCTTGGCCTTGATGACGAAGCCGCCGCCGCGCTGGGCATCAGCGTCTACAAGCTTGGTTGCATGTATCCGGTGGAGCGGCAGGGCCTTGCCCAATTCGCCGCTGGCCAATCCGAACTCCTCTTCATCGAGGAAAAAGACCCGCTGACCGAGAATCAGGCCAAGGCGATCCTCTATGGCCGTCCCGGTATGCCGCCCATCGTCGGCAAGCTGGACGAGGACGGCGTTTTCATGATCCCGTCCGACGAACAGCTCGAACCCGTGCAGCTCGCGCTCGTCATCGCCGAACGCCTGCGCCGGCTGGGTGCCGGGAACGCAGCACTGACAGAGCGCGCCGAACGCCTGTCGCGCCAGATGGAGACGATCGCTGCGCTCAAGCCCGTCGATGCGGCGCGCTCCCCCTATTTCTGTTCGGGCTGCCCGCACAATACCGGCACGCGTTTCCCCGAAGGCTCGATCGCGGCGGGCGGCATCGGTTGCCATGCCATGGCGATGTATTCCGGGCCGGAAATGCTGCCCAACACGCAGATGGGCGGGGAAGGGGCCCATTGGTACAGCCTCGCCTACTTCAGCGACATGAACCATATCTTCCAGAATATGGGCGACGGCACCTATTATCATAGCGGTCTGCTTGCGGTGCGCGGGGCGGTCGCGGCGAAGGTCAACATGACCTTCAAGATCCTGTTCAACGATGCCGTCGCCATGACCGGCGGCCAGCCGGTCGACGGGCCGCTGACGCCCGGCGACATCACGCGTCAGGTGCTGGCCGAAGGCGTGGTGCGCTGCGTCGTCGTCACCGACCGTCCCGACCTCTACGGCGCGCATAGCGGGCTTGGGGAGGGCGTGACCGTCCACCACCGCGATACCTATGACGCCGTGCAGAAGGAACTGCGCGATGTGCCCGGCGTCACCGTCATCGTCTATGAACAAACCTGTGCGGCGGAAAAGCGCCGCCGCCGCAAGCGCGGCAAGTTTCCCGATCCCGCCAAGCGCATGTTCATCAACGCGGCGGTGTGCGAAGGCTGCGGCGACTGTTCGGTCCAGTCCAATTGCGTGAGCGTCTGGCCCAAGGAAACCGAGCTTGGCCGCAAGCGGCAGATCGACCAGTCGAACTGCAACAAGGATTATAGCTGCGTAAAGGGTTTCTGCCCCAGCTTCGTCACCGTCCTCGACGCCGAGCCGCGCAAGCCCCAAAAGGCGCAGCTGGACGGCGAGGCGGACATGGCGCTGCCCGATCCGGCGATCGTTCCGCTGCATGACGGCGCCTATAACATCATGATTTCCGGCATAGGCGGCACCGGCGTCGTCACCATCGGCGCGCTGCTCGCCATGGCGGCGCATCTGGAGGGCAAGTCGACATCGGTATTCGACATGACCGGCCTTAGCCAGAAGAATGGCGCTGTGTTCAGCCATTTGCGGATCGCCGAACGGAATGACGACCTTGGCGCGCAGAAACTGGGCATCGGCGAGGCGGACCTGGCGCTGGCCTTCGACGCGGTCGCGGGGCTGGCCAAGGAACCGGCGATCACATTGTCGGCCGATCGCACGAGGGTGGTCGTCAACGCGCGTGTCACGCCGACGCCAGCCTTCCAGCGCAATCCCGACCTGACGCTGGACCAGGGGTTGCTCGTCCGTCGCCTTAAGAAGATGTCGGCCGACCTGCATGGCGTGGACGCCACCGGCCTTGGCCTGGCGCTGTTGGGCGACACCATCGCCGCGAACCTCTTCATGCTCGGCTATGCGAGCCAGCTCGGTCTGCTGCCCGTCTCTCCGCAAGCCATTGAACGCGCGGTGGAGATCAACGGCGTCGCCGTCCCCTTCAACAAGGCCGCCTTCGCCCTTGGCCGCTTGCAGGCGATCGATCCGGCCCGCATCGAAAAAGCGGTGGTCAGCCATGTGCAGGAACTGGACTTCATCCCGCTCACGAAGCTGGAAGACATTGTCGCCCATCGCACGCAGCTTTTGACCGATTATCAGAACGCCGCATGGGCGCAGCGTTACCGCGATCTGGTCGACATCGTGGGGAAGGCGGAATCGCTGGCGACGCCGGGCAAGGATGAACTGTCCGTCATGGTGGCGCGCAACTTCGCCAAGCTCATGGCCTATAAGGACGAATATGAGGTCGCCCGCCTGCATGCCGACCCGGCGTTCAGGCAGCAGCTCAAGGATGCGTTCGAGGACGGCGCGAAGCTGCGCTACAATCTGGCTCCGCCGCTTTTTTCCAGGCGCGACGCGGACGGGCACCTGATCAAGCGGGAATTCGGCTCGTGGATGGGTAAGGCCTTCGCCTTTCTCGCGCGCTTCAAGGGGTTGCGCGGCACCGCCTTCGACATTTTCGGCTATACGCAGGAGCGCAAGATGGAGCGCGGCCTGATCGACCATTATGAAGCGCAGATGCTCATGGTGGCGCGCCGCCTGACGCCGGCTAATTATGCCGCCGCTGTCGAGCTTGCCTCGCTGCCGGGGCAGATTCGCGGCTACGGCCATGTGAAGGAAGCCAATGTCGAGAAGGTGCGCGCGCTGGAACCCATGATCCTCAAGAAATTCGAGGATGCGGCCATCCTCGCTGCCGGTGCTCCCGCGCCGCTGCTCCAGAACGCCTGACAGAATGAACAAGACACCGGAGAGGTAGGACAAGATGGTCAAGATGCTGATCGACGGGGCGCTGGTCGATACCGCGCGCCATATGGATGTCATCGATCCCAGCGACGAGAGCGTCGTGGCGCAGGTGCCGGACGCCGGTGCAGCGGAAGTCGATCAGGCGGTGGCGGCGGCCAAGCGGGCCTTCCCGGCGTGGCGCGACAGCACGGCGCAGGCGCGCGGCGATGCCCTTGCGGCCATGGCCAGGGTCATCGCCGACAATGGCGACGAGCTGGCGGCGCTGCTCATCCAGGAAACCGGACGTCCCATGGCGCTCGCCCAGTTCGAGATCGCGCACCTCGCCCAAGGCTATCTGAACTATTATGCCAATCTGCGGATCGAACCGGAAATCCTGATCGAGGACGACACGCGCCGGGTCGAACTGCACAGGAAGCCACTGGGCGTCGTGGCCGCGGTGGTGCCGTGGAACGCGCCGGTCTTCATCGCCTGCAACAAGATCGCGCCGGCGCTGGCCGCAGGCAACTGCATCGTCGTCAAGACCGCACCGTCCACGCCGCTCACCACCCTGCGTCTGGGCGAACTCATCAAGGATGTCGTGCCGGCCGGTGTCGTCAACATCCTGTCGGGCGGCAATGAAGCAGGCGCGCATCTCGTCGCCCATCCGGACGTCGCCAAGGTCACCTTCACGGGATCGACCGGCACCGGCCGCAAGATCATGGAGGCGGCGTCGCCCACCCTCAAGCGGGTCACGCTCGAACTGGGGGGCAATGATGCCGCGATCGTGCTGCCCGACGCGGACGTGAAGGCCATCGCGCCCGCCATCTTCGCCTTCGCCTTCTTCAACAGCGGTCAGGTCTGCGCGATCATCAAGCGTCTATATGTCCATGAGAGCCTGTACGACGCCATGTGCGCGGAAATCGCGGCTTATGCTTCGGGCTCGAAGCTTGCTGGCGGCCGCGATCCCGAAGCGCAATTCGGCCCGGTCCAGAACAAGGCGCAATATGACAAGGTGCTGGACTATCTGGCGGGCGCGAAGGCCAGCGGCACGATCATCGCGGGCGGCGAACTGCCCGAAGGCCCCGGCTATTTCGTGCCGCTGACCGTCGTGCGCGACGTGGCCGAGGGGGATGTGATCGTCGATGAGGAGCCGTTCGGCCCTATCCTGCCGATCATCCGTTACAGTGACGTCGACGATGTGATCGCCCGCGCCAACGCGTCGCCCTATGCGCTGGGCGGTTCCATCTGGTCGAGCGACCCCGAAGCCGCCGCGAAAGTCGCGTTGCGCCTGGAAAGCGGCAGCGTCTGGGTGAACCAGCATTGCGCGCTCGATCCGGCCGTCCCCTTTCCGGCGAACAAGCAGTCCGGCTTCGGCGTCGAAGGCGGTATCGAGGGGCTTTATCCCTATACCGCGCTTCAGACCCTCAACATCGCCAAGGCGGCTGCGGCATGAGCATCCTCGACACGCTGTTTTCCGTCCAGGGGAAGACCGCCGTGGTGACGGGCGGCGCGAAGGGGGTCGGCGCGATGATCAGCCGCACGCTGGTGGAGGCCGGCGCGGACGTGCTGATCGTCGGGCGCGGCGTGCAGGCAGGCAAGGCTTTTGCCGCCAGTCTCGACGGTCCGGGCAAGGCGACCTTTCTCGCCCATGACCTTGGCACGACCGCCGGGGTGGAGGCCGCCGCAGCCGACATCGCCGGGCGGGTGCCCGCGCTTCACATATTGGTCAACAATGCCGGTCTGTTCAGCGCGGGGGCGATAGAGGATGCGCGCGCCGACCAGTGGGATCGCGAACTCGGCCTCAACCTGCGCGCGCCTTTCTTCCTGGCGCAGGCGTTGCTGTCGCAGTTCAAGGCTGCTTCCCGCCCGGGCGATCCCGCGCGCATCATTTCCATCGGTTCCATCGGGGCGCTCTGGGGCCGCAGCAGCAACGGCGCCTATGCTTATGGCGCCAGCAAGGCGGCAATCCATCAACTCACGCGCATGATGGCATCGGACCTGACCGCGCAGGGGATTACCGTCAACGCCATCGCGCCCGGTTTCTTCCCCAGCGACATGACCGACGGCTTCTTCGCGGCGGTGCCGGGCCTCAAGGACCAGATGATCGCGGGCATCCCTGCCGGGCGCCTGGGATCGCCGGAGGATATCGGCGGAGCCGTCCTTTTCCTCGCTTCGCGCGCGGGCGCTTATGTATCAGGCACGGTGTTGCCGGTAGAGGGCGCATTATGGCAGGCGTAACGCTTGAACAGGCAGCATGGCGGTTCGAGATCATGGACGTCATACATCGCTATTGCCACGCGGTGGACCGTCGCCGCTGGACCCTGATGGACAGCGTTTTTCACGAAGACGCCACCTATAAATTCTTCTCGATCGAAGGGACGTGGCGCGATTTCGTGGCGCAGGCGAAGGGACTGATCGATCCCATCGGCCCGACCCATCATCAGGTCAGCAACATCACCATTTGCTTTGACGGCGATACCGCCTGGAGCGAGACGTATCTGCGCGCCTTTCACCAGGTGCCGGCCGACTATCCGCCCTGGACCCTGTTCTCATTGGCCGGGGGCGGCGTCATCCTGATCGGGGGACGCTATGTCGACCGGTTCGAGCGGCGCGACGGCGAATGGCGCATCGCGCATCGCCATGGCCTGCTCGACTGGCGGCAGGATCATGCCGAGGCCGACGGGGGCCTGGGGGCGACCCCGCCTGAATGGCGCGGCCGCCATGGCGATGGCGACCCCTCCTTGCCGGTCATGGCTGGCTGGCTGTAATGGGGATGCCGACCACCATCGCGTTGCTGGAGCGCAAGCCGGGCATCTCGCGCGATCTTTTCTCGCGCTATTGGCGCGACATCCATGGCGTGATGGCCGCCCGCATCCCCGGTTTTGAAAGCTATACCCAGCATCATGCGACGCCGCTGGAGGATATTGGCTCTTCCATCGTCGAACCGTTCGAGGGCATTGCCGTCGTCACTTTCGCCGCCCCCGGCGACCGCGACGGCCTGATCCACAGCGACGTCACGAAACATATCCACCGCGACGAACAGAATGTCTTTCGCCGTGCCTTGCTCTACAATCTCGAAGCCGATGCCACGTCGATTTCCGGCGAGGCCGATCGTTCGGCGCTCGGCAGCCACTTTCTCGTCCTGCCGCAGGAACTGGATGGGAACGCCGTGGCGAGAGGGTTGACCGAAGCGGGCGCGGCCATGGTTGCGCTTCATGACCTGTGCGGCGCCGATCCTTCCGGGTGGAACGATACGGATGTCGAGGAGGGAGGCGCGAGCCGGCTGTTCGGAGCCGTCATCCAATGCTGGTGGTCCGATACGGCGCAGGCCCATGCCGCGCTTCGTGATGCCGTGCGGGGCAGTAACGGGCGGATCGCATGTTATCGCACGGACGCGCGCTATCCGATGGTTGAGCATGGCCGGCCGACGCTGATCGGCTTGCGCGGCCTGGACGCCGTTCGCACCATCGATGAAGCCCATGCCGCAAATCAGCGTGAACCTGAAGTCTTGCGCGCCATCTATGGCGATTTCGCCGGGTAAATAGCCGAAGCCGTCGCGCGCGGGCTCGGCTGTGTGTAGAGAATGCTCTGGCGTGGGCGGACTCGCGCTACAGACAATAGGGCCGGGAGGGGAAGCGCAATGGATCTGGGACTGCATGGGAAACTCGTGATCGTGACGGGCGCGACCGCGAATATCGGTCGCGCGATCGCGCTGGACTTCGCGGCGGAAGGGGCGAGCCTGCTCATCGTGGGCCGGGATGTGGCGGCAGGCGGACGTGTCGCCGCCGAAGCGCGGGAGCGGGGCGCGAGCGATGTCGTTTTCCTCGCGGCGGACCTGCTGGATGACGAGGCGCCCGCCCGGATCGCGGAGGCGGGGAAGGCCATCGGCCCGGCCGCCGTTCTGGTCAACAATGTCGGCGGCAATGCCGCATCGGGGGTATTCGTCGAATCCGATCCGGCGACCTGGCAGGCGGATATCGACATCACCTTGATGACGACGCTTCGGGTCACCCGCGCGATCCTGCCGGACATGGTGGTGCGCGGCGCGGGGCGGATCGTCAACATCGGTTCGACCGCCGGCACGGTCGGCGATTATATGTTGCCGGTCTATTCCGCTGCAAAGAGCGCCGTGCACGGCTTTACCCGCGTTCTGGCGAAGGAAGTGGGCCAGCACGGGATCACCGTCAACTGCGTCGCGCCCTATGCCACCATGTCGGACGATCCGGCCGCCTACAGCCAGGGCAGCCGGTTCCATCCCGAACATGGATTCTTCACCAAGGCATTTGGCGAGGTGGACCCGGCCGAACTCGCCAAGCTGCAACGGACCGGCCCGCTGGGACGAACGACCGCGCGGCCGGAGGAAGTCGCCGCCGCCGTCCTCTATCTTGCCTCCGCCCGTGCGAGTTTCGTCACCGGGCAGGTGCTGCATGTCGACGGCGGCACGCTCCTCTGACACAAGATGCCGATTGGATCGGCCCGGTCGAGCCGGCGCCGGGTCGCCCTATCCAACAGGAGGTTGAGGGCGGCGGTTGTCCGGCCAATAGTGGCCGAATCACGAAGGGGGAATGCATGGCCAGGGGCGAAGTCGTCGGCGTTAGCCGCAAGGAAGGGGGGCGATTGTCGTTGGCAATCGACGCCAGCGCCACATGCGCGCCGCCGATGACGCAAACATCCTTTTCGCAGCGGAAAGGCGCCTGACCATGCGGATCGGACGGAGGATCGCTTTCGCCGTGGCGGCGCTGGCGCCGATGGTGCTGTTGCAGGGTGCGCCGCAGCTTACCCCCCATTGGTTCGATCATGACCTGGCGGGTGTGCCCGTGGTCGTGTGGCTCGCGATCTGCTGGTTCGCATTGATGGTCGCGGCGTCCTGGGTGCCGCTGGGCGAGGATGACGGGGTATGAGCCAGATCCATTATTTTCTGGCCACCGTGGCCATCACCATCGCCATCACTTTCTGGGCCGCGCGGCGCAACAGCGGCCGGGCCTCCTTCTATGCCGCCGAAGGCAAGATATCGGCGCCGCAAAACGGCCTGGCCATCGCTGGCGATTTCCTGTCGGCGGGCACGGTGCTCGGCATTGTCGGGCTGTTCTTCGCGGTCGGCATGGATGCCGCGCCTTATCTGATCACGCCGCTGGCCGGGTTGTTCCTGATGCTGACGCTGATTGTCGGCCCGCTGCGCCGTCTGGGACGCTTCACGCTGGGCGACGTCGTCACCCACCGGATGGAATCGCCGCACATCCGCATCGTCATCGGTCTGTGCACGATCGTCATTTCGCTCATCAACCTGGTCGCGCAGCTGGTCGGCGCGGGCGCGCTGATTTCGATCGTGTTCGGCATTCCGTTCAATTTCGCGGTCGGGATCATCGCGGCGCTCATGACCATCTATGTCGCGTTCGGCGGAATGCTGGCGGCGACCTGGGTGCAGATCATCAAGGCGGTGATCCTGATCGCGATGGTCGCGGTGCTGGCGGCGCTCTGCATCGGGCGCGCCGGGGGCTATGCGCCGTTGTTCGACCTTGCCGAGATCAGCGCGCGTAGCCGCGACATGTTCGCGTTCGGCGGGCTTCAGCTGGGGATGTTCGGCGCGATCAGCCTTGCGCTGACGCAGGTGACCGGCATGATGGGGATGCCGCATCTGCTGATCCGTTTCTTCACGGTGCCCGACGAGCGCGCCGCCCGCCGGTCGCTGGTGATCGGCACGACGATCATCGGCATCGCGATGGCCACCGTCCTGCTGGTCCTCGGCCCGGCGGCGATCGCCTTCGTGGGCGGGGACGCATCGCTGCGCGACCCATCGGGCGGGATCATCGGCGGGACGAACATGATCACCATGCACCTGGCGCGGCTGCTGGGCGGCGACATGCTGTTCGGCTTGATGAGCGCGGTAGCCTTTTCGACCATATTGGCGGTTGTCGCCGGGCTGACCATCTCGATCTCTTCGGCCACGTCGCATGACCTGGTGCTGGGCTTTCGCAAGGGCCGGTCGCTGACCGAAGGATCGGAGGTCGCGATATTCCGCCTCGCCGCGCTGGTGACATCGGCGATCGGCGTGGGGCTGGCGATCCTGTTCCAGAAGGAAAACATCACCTTTTTGATCGTGATGGGACAGACGGTTGCCGCCAGCACCACCTTCCCCCTGCTGATCCTGGCGATTTACTGGCGGGGGTTGACCACCGCGGGCACGGTCGCGGCGGGGCTGTTCGGCCTGGTAACGAGCGTGCTGGGGATCGTCGCCAGCCCGGCCTTCTGGATGAAGGCGCTGGGCCATCCCGAGCCGCTGATCCCGACCGACTATCCCGCGCTGATCACCGTTCCAGCGACCTTCCTCGTCGCATGGCTGGTTTCGACCTTCGTTCCCGCCCGTCCGGCACGCGCGGCGCAGGCCTGAACGCGCTGCCGGGCGGCGCTGGCCCGGATCAGCAGGTGATCTGCCCGCCGTCGATCACCAGCGTCTGGCCGGTGATGAAGCCGGCCGCGTCGGAAGCGAGGTAGAGGACCGCGCCGGCGATATCGTCCGGCGTCCCCGCCCGGCCGATCGGCGGCATGAAGGCGGCGATCTGTTCGGGCGGAAAGGCGGGGCCGGTGGACGTCATCTGGCCGGGCGTGGCGGTGTTGCCGGGGCAGACCGCGTTGACGGTGATGCCGTCCTTGACGACTTCCATGGCGGTCGCGCGGGTCAGCCCGGCGACGCCGGCCTTGGATGTGGAATAGGCAAGCAGGCTGGGCGCGGTGGCGTGGAATGCGCTGTTCGACGCGATATTGATGATCCGGCCTTTCGTGCCGTCGGCGCGCATGATCTTCACCGCTTCGCGGCTGGCGACGAACGGCCCGCGCAGATTGACGTCGATCATGCGGTCCCAGAAAGCGGTGCTGGTGTCCTCGATGAAATTGCGGTCCTGCAATCCGGCGCAGTTCACCACGATGTCGATCCGGCCGAAATCGGCGCGCACCTTGTGGACAAGGTCGGTCACGGCTTCGTCATCGGCCATGTCGACGATATAGCTGCGCGCGCTCGCCCCGCTCTCGCGCAGAGTTTCGGCCACGCTATCGACGCTGCTCTGGACGTCCGCAAGGGCGACCGCCGCGCCCACGCCGGAAAGATAATGCGCGACCCTTTCCCCCATGCCCTGCGCCGCGCCCGTGACCAGCGCCACGCGCCCGCCCAGTCCGAAAAGCGTTTGAAGATCGAGAGCCATGCACATCCTCCTGTTCTTTCTTTCGCGCAGCAGGCCTTCTGCGCGAAAGCGGCTCACCTGCCCGAAGAGGGGTAATAACGGGCGAAAGGCGATCCACAATCGGGAAAAAGGGAGAGTGGGCATGTCTGGACTGTCTGTTGCTGAAATTTCCGCCGATTCGATGATCGATCAATATGATCTGTCCGAAGAGATTCGCGCTGGCGTGCGGCCGGGGGTCGAGGCGATGCTGGCGGCCTTATCTGCGGAGCAGCGATTGAGCGCGGAAGGACGGCAGCAGGCGCTGGCGTTGTTCCAGGACAATCTGCGCCGACTCGCGGCGGTTGATGCCGACCGCCGCCGCTATCCCGCAATCGCGGAGGTGCAGATCGAACGGCCCGTCTTCATCCTGGGCCTGCCGCGTTGCGGCACCAGCCTGCTGCACGCGCTGATCGGTTCCGATCCCGACGTGCGGACGCCGATGTCGTGGGAAGTCGCGCAGCCATCGCCGCCGCCCGAGGCTGCGACCTATGAAAGCGATCCCCGCGCGCAGGCCTTTGACGACTATGTGGCCGCGACATTCACCGGCAAATGGGCCGACATGCTCAAGGCGCATCCGATCGGCGCCTGGATTCCGCAGGAATGCGGCATGATATTGGAAACCTCCTTCCAGAGCATCAATCCGCTGACGATGTTCCGGATTCCGGCTTATTATCCCTGGTATCTGAAGGCCGATACAAGCTTTGCCTACAAGGTGCACAAGATGTTCCTTCAGCAGCTGGCCTGGCGCAATCCGCGCAAACGGTGGGTGCTGAAGGTGCAGGAGCATGCCTATCATCTGCCGGAGCTTTTCTCGGTCTATCCCGATGCGATGCTGGTCCAGCCGCACCGCGACCCTGTGACCGTCCAGGCCTCCATCTGCCGCCTGATCGAAGTGCTGCGGAGCACGGCGATGGTCGAGCAGGACCGGATCGCGCTCGGTCAGGAACTGCTGCATCTGTGGCATGATGGTCAGGTGCGGATGATGGCCTATCGCAAGGCGAACCCCGGCGTGGCCATTCACGACATGCGTTACAAGGATCTGGCCGCCGATCCGGTGGAAGCGGTGAGGGGCGTCTATGCTTTTGCGGGCATCGACTTCACGCCCGCGACCGAGAAGGGCATTCGCGGCTGGCTCGCCGACAATCCCGCGGGTAAGCACGGCAAGCATGTCTATGCCCTTGACGATTATGGCTTGACCCAGGCCCAGGTTAGCGATGTCTATGCCGATTATATCGAAGCTTATCGGGATTATATCTGATGGCGGTAGACGTGACCCTGCCGGGCTGGGCGGATTATCTTGCGGGGATGGAGGACGCGAGCGACCTGCTCGCATTGCTGCGCGACCCGGCCGATCCGGCGTTGACGCAGGAGGCTCTGCGGCTGTTCTTCCTGGCGCTTTCGGGCGGGTTCTTCACGGCGTTCGCCGACCCGGACCTGCCCGACTTTGTGCCGGCGGTGAACACAGTCCTCAACGCCAGCATGACCAATCCGGACTTCATCTATAGCGCGGCCTCGATCGACGGCGAGGGCGTCTATCGGCTGAGCGGCGAGCGGGGCGAGGGCCTGTTCGTGCTGTTGGACACCGCCGCGGGCGGTTTGGGCGTGATGGACCAACTGGGGCCGTCATGCGGGACGATCGACATCGATTCGCTCGACATCGGCACGGATGGCCGGTTCGAACTGGTGATGAGCGCGCAGCGTCCCGACGGCTGGACCGGCAACTGGCGCCCGCTCGACCCGCGCGCCCGTACGCTCACGCTGCGGCAGGCAAGCTATCATTGGGGGGAGGGCCGCGATGGCCGCTTCGCGATCGAACGGCTCGACAGGCCGATCAGGCCACGCCGCCGGACAGCCGCCGAAATTGCCCAGAGGCTGACGGCGCTCGCGGGCTATCCCAAACGCTATGCCGGGCTGTGGATCAACGTCATCAAAGATCAGGCCGCCAAGAATCTGTGGAATCGCTTCGAACATGACGATTGGGCGGGGCGGGGCGGCGTAACGGGGCAGCATTATTATCAGGGGTTGTTCCGGATCGAGCCGGGCCATGCGCTGATCCTGGAAACGGAGCTGCCCGAACGGGTACGCTACTGGAATGTGCAGCTTGGCGACCTGCTGTGGAACACGACCGACTGGATGAACCGGCAGTCGAGCCTGAACGGCGGCCAGGCCGAGATCGACAGCGACGGCAGGTTCCGTGCGGTGATCGCGCTGGAAGATCCGGGTGTCCCCAACTGGCTCGATCCGGGCGGATGGAGCGAGGGCGCGATCATGCTGCGCTGGACCGAGGCATCGAGCGGTCCCGAACCGAGCCTGAGACAAGTGCCGCTGGACGGGTTGAGGGCGCAGCTGCCCGCCGATACCTCCACTATCTCAGCCGAAGAGAGAGACAGGCGATTGCGCCAACGGCGCACGGGCGTCCAGCTGCGGCGGCGCTGGTAGGCCGCCGGGTCGAGGGGCGATGAACGAACCAAGAAGGGATCGGGATCGCCCGTCCCTTTTCGTCGCCTTATGTGGCCGGGCCCCGATCTTTACGGATAGCTGACTGTCTTGGGACGGCCCTGCGGGATCGGGATAAATTCCTGATCGTCGCCGGGGATCAGGGGAAAGCGCATCGCTTCCCAATCCTCGCGCGCCTGCATCAGGCGGTCGGTGGTGGAGGAAACGAAGTTCCACCAGACATGGCGTGGCGAGGTGAAAGCCTCGCCGCCGCACAGCACGACGCGGCCGCCATCGACGCTCATCAACGTGGCGCTGACGCCGGGGCGCAGCACATAGAGCGTCTGCGGCTGAAGCAACAGGCCATCGAGCGCCGCGTCGCCGCCGGAGACATAGATCGCCCGTTCGTCCGCCGACGGATCGATGGGCACGCTGCCGCCGGGGGATAGCTGGATGTCGGCGTAGATGGTGTCGGCATAGGTGGTGACCGGCGCGCTCTGCCCCCAGAGCGTTCCCATGATGACGCGGGCGCGGGCGGAGCCGCTGTCGATGAGGGGCATGCGGTCTTCCGCCACATGCTCGAAGGCGGGGTCCATTTCCTCGTTTCGGTCGGGAAGCGCAAGCCATGTCTGGATTGCCGACAGCTTGGAGGCGCGGGCGCGGTCCGTGTCCGGTGAACGCTCCGAATGGACGATGCCCCTGCCCGCCGTCATCAGGTTGACCGCGCCCGGCTCGATCAGCTGCTCGGTGCCGAGGGAATCGCGGTGCAGGAACGCGCCTTCATACATGTAGGTGACGGTGGCGAGATTGATGTGCGGATGGGGCCGCACGTCCACGCCCTGTCCCGGCCCGATCTGCGCCGGGCCTGCCTGATCGAAGAAGATGAACGGGCCGACCATGGTGCGCTCCTTCGCGGGAAGGGCGCGGTGGACGCGGAAATCGCCCAGATTATGGCTGGTCGGCGTGATCGTTTGGATGATGAGGTCTTCCCGCATGGTCCATTCTTCCCCTTAACTGTCCCTATTCGCCCGGCGCCCTGGCCCGAATCGCCAGGGCGTGAACCTTGTCGCGCAGCAGGTCGGCCAGCGCGGCGTTGACGAGCCGCTGGCGCGCCACCCGGTTCTGGCCGATGAAGCGGTCCGACACCACTTCCACCGTGAAATGGCTTTCGCCCGATCCGTCATGCCCGGCATGGCCCCGATGCGTTTCGCTGTCGTCGATGACGGCGAGATGTTCCGGCGACAGGGCAGCGCGCAGGCGGGATTCGATTTCCGTGGCCACTGGGCCTTTGGCTTGGTCAGTCATTTTTCCTATATAGGCCCTTTGCGTGAACTTGCATCAGGACAGTCTTGGCTAGCGATCCCTTTTCGACCCGCCGTTTCAACCGCTTCCATGGCCGTGTGGAAGGCAACCGCCCCTGCGCGGTCGACGGATGCGAGGAGCCGGGGGAATTCCGCGCGCCGCCGCTGGAAGGAAGCGCGTCCGGCCATGAAGGGCTGCGCTGGCGCTGGTTGTGCCTGGAGCATGTGCGGCAGTTCAATCAGGGCTATAATTTCTTCACCGGCATGAGCGCGGACGAGATCGCCGCCGCCCAGCGCCCCTATGCGGGGTGGGAACGGGAGACGCGGGCCTTTTCCTCCAACGCGGCCAGCCCGCCGCCGCGCTGGGCCGATTTCGCCGACCCGCTGGACGCCATCGGCGCGAAGTTCCGCGAGCGCAGGGCGCAGGCGGAGCGGGCCAATGCGGCGCGGGCCGACGGCAGGTTCCTGTCGAAGGAGGACCGGCGGGCGCTGGAGGTCATGGGCCTGCCCGTCGATGCGGATCGCAAGGCGTTGCGGGCGCGCTATACCGAGCTGGTGCGGCGCTATCATCCCGACCATAATGGCGGCGATCGCAGTCATGAGAGCGCCTTGCAGTCCGTGATCGAAGCCTATGGCCTGCTCCGGAAAGCACCGGCCTTTGCATGAGACGCCAGAGCCGCCGGGCAAAGCCAATTGCATCGGTCCGGCCCTGTTCCATCGCAAGCCGCCCTCTGTAGACAGCTTATTCCCTAGCCTCCCTCGACATGCGCTTGGCCTATGGTCTAGGGCTTGGCAGACTCGTTTGACCGAAGAGACATGATGATGACCGACATTTCCAACGTCCAGCCCGACACCCGCGACGAGACGCTGATGGAAGCGCCCGATCGGGAAGTGGATGCGCGCGACGTCTTCGGCATCGATGTCGACATGAAGATCCCGGCCTTTTCGGAGGCTGACGAGCGCGTGCCGGACCTCGATCCCGCTTATGTGTTCGATCCGGACACGACGCTGGCGATCCTGGCGGGCTTCGCGTTCAACCGCCGCGTGATGGTGCAGGGCTATCACGGCACCGGCAAGTCGAGCCATATCGAGCAGGTTGCAGCGCGGCTCAACTGGCCATGCATCCGCATCAACCTGGACGCGCATATCAGCCGCATCGATCTGGTCGGCCGCGACGCCATTGTCCTGAAGGGCGGGCAGCAGGTGACGGAGTTCCGCGAAGGGCTGCTGCCATGGGCATTGCAACGCCCTGTCGCGCTGGTGTTCGACGAATATGATGCGGGCCGCCCGGACGTGATGTTCGTGATCCAGCGCGTGCTGGAAACCGACGGCAAGATGACGCTGCTGGACCAGAACCGGGTCATCCGCCCGAACCCCTGGTTCCGCCTGTTCGCGACCGCCAATACGGTCGGCCTGGGCGACACGACCGGCCTTTATCACGGCACGCAGCAGATCAATCAGGGACAGATGGATCGCTGGAACGTCGTGGTCGCGCTCAATTACCTGCCCGCCGCGACCGAAGCGCAGGTGGTGCTCGCCAAGTCGGGCGAATATGACCATGAAGGCGGCCGCAAGGAAGTCGAGAGCATGATCAAGGTGGCGGAACTCACCCGTCAGGGCTTCATCAACGGAGACATTTCGACCGTCATGTCCCCGCGCACCGTCATCAGCTGGGCGCAGAATGCGCTGATCTTCAAGGATGTGGGCTTCGCCTTCCGCCTCTCCTTCCTCAACAAATGCGATGAGGCGGAACGGCCGCTGGTGGCGGAATATTATCAGCGCGTGTTTGGCAAGGACTTGCCTGAAAGCGTGGCGCACCGGGCCGCCTGAACGTCCCGCCGGCAGGAGCATAGGCCATGATCGTCGTTGAACGGATTGCGCCCGATGGCACCGCGCATCGCATCAGCATTCGCGGCCATGAACTGATCGCGGACATGAGCGCGCCGGATGGCCATGATGAAGGCCCCGATCCGCATGACCTCTACGATTCCGCGCTGGGCGCGTGCAAGGCGATGACGATGCTCTGGTATGCCCAGCGCAACGGCATCCCGGTGGAAGGCATCCATGTGGGCGTCGTGCGCGACAATAGCCGGGAACGGCAGGGCGTCTATCACCTCACCACCCGCATCGCCGTCAGCGGGCCGCTGACCGACGAGCAGCATGGCAGGCTGATCGCGGTGGCGGCGAAATGCCCTGTCCACAAGCTGATGAGCGAGGTGCGGACGGAAATCGAGACGATCGCCGTGCCGCGCGTGAGCGATCCGGAAGGCCGATGACCGAGCGTTCCGCCCTCGACGCTTTCAAGGATGTGCTGTCCGGCGCGGCGCGCTCCCTTGCGCGCGATGCGGAGGTGGAGGTGGGCTTTACCGCCGACGCGCCGCATATGGCGGGCAAGGCGATCAAGGTGCCGACGCCCGGACGCGCGCTGCCCGCCGATCAGGTGGCGCTGGCGCGCGGTTTCGCGGACGCCAATGCGCTGAAGCTTCGGCATCATAATGCGCGGATGCACAATGCGTCGGCCCCGGCGGACGCAGTGGCGCGCGCGGTCTATGACGCGGTCGAGCAGGCGCGAGTGGAAGCCATCGGTTCGCGGGCGATGGAGGGGGTGCGCGACAACCTCAACCACGCGCTCGACATGCGGCTGAAGTCCGATCCGATCCGGCGGGCGCGCTCGGCGGACGAAGTGCCGCTGTCCACCGCGCTGGCGCTCAAGGTGCGCGAGCGGCTGACGGGGCAGGCTGTGCCCAGGGATGTCACCGACGGCCTTGCCAAGGTGGATCAGTGGATCGAGGACAAGGCAGGGGCCGATCTGGATGCGCTGTCGCTCGCCATCGACGATCAGCGCGCTTTCCAGAAACTGACCGCCGCGATGCTGGAGCATCTCCAGCTTGTCGATGCCGATACGCCGCCCGAAACGGACGAGGACGAGTCCGAGCAGGAGGGCGAGGAGGAAGAGCAGCAGGAAGAAGGCGATTCCGGCGAGGATCAGGCCGGTGACAGCGACATGAACGCGCAGGCGCGGGCCGAGGAGCAGGGCGGCGAGAGCGAGGACGGCGACGCCGACTATAGCGAGGAGTTCGACGCCGACAGCGAGGATGGCGGGGACGAGATGGGCGATGAGGGCATGATGCCCGTGCGTCCGAACCGGCCGATGGGCGACTTGCCGCCGGGCTTCGATTACAAGGCCTATACGCTGCTGCATGACGAAGTGGTGACGGCCGAAGACCTGTGCGATGAGGATGAACTGCTGCGGTTGCGCGGCTTCCTCGACCAGCAGTTGGTGAGCTTGCAGGGCGCGGTGACGAAGCTCGCCAATCGCCTCCAACGACGGCTGATGGCGCAGCAGTCGCGGTCGTGGGATTTCGATCAGGAGGAAGGGCTGCTCGACGCGGCGCGGCTGGCGCGGATCGTGATCGATCCCACGCGCTCGCTCAGCTACAAGATCGAGCGGGACACCGAATTCCGTGATACGGTGGTGACGCTGCTGATCGACAATAGCGGCTCCATGCGCGGGCGGCCGATCAGCATCGCGGCGATCAGCGCCGACATCATGGCGCGCACGCTGGAACGCTGCGGCGTCAAGACGGAGATATTGGGCTTCACCACGCGCGCGTGGAAGGGCGGGCAGAGCCGGGAGGACTGGCTGGCGGCAGGGCGTCCGCCAATGCCGGGACGTCTCAACGACCTGCGGCATATCGTCTATAAGAAGGCCGACGAACCGTGGCGGCGGGCGCGCAAGAATCTGGGCCTGATGATGCGCGAGGGCCTTTTGAAGGAAAATATCGACGGGGAGGCGCTGCTCTGGGCGCATAACCGGCTGATCGCGCGGAACGAGGAACGCCGCATCCTGATGGTGATCTCCGACGGCGCGCCGGTCGATGACAGCACCCTGTCGGTCAATAGCGGCACCTATCTGGAGCGGCATTTGCGGCAGGTGATCGAATGGATCGAAAACCGATCGCCGGTGCAGCTGGTGGCCATCGGCATCGGCCATGACGTGACGCGCTATTATCGCCGCGCCGTCACCATCATGGACGCCGAACAGCTTGGCGGGACGATGGTGGAACAGCTCGCGGGTCTGTTCGACGAAGATTAACCGGCTGCTGTGCCGGGCAAGGTCCGGCTCTCTCCCCTGGAAAGGCCCGGACCCGGATTTCCCGGTGCGGACGGCCCTGAAAAGGAGAGTGTCATGAGCGTCGCCTTTCGCCGCGAAAGCGATGAGGAGCATCTGGAACCGACTTTCGAGATTCCCATTCCGGCCGGCCCCAATTGGGTGACGGCGCGGGGCCTGCGGCTGACGCGGGAGAAGGTGGAGGCGCTGGAAGCGGTTTCCACCGAGGGCATGGCCGAGGAGGATGCGAAGAAGCTCAAGCGCGAACTGCGCTATTGGCGCACCCGGCTGGCGAGCGCGCAGGTGCAGCCGGCGGCGGAGGGCGATGCGGTCGCCTTCGGCACGCGCGTCACCTATCGGCAGGGCAAGCAGGACAAGACCGTCCTGATCGTCGGCGACGACGAGGCCGAGCCGGCGGAAGGACGCATCGCCTTTTCCGCGCCGCTCGCCCGCGCGATGATGGAAGCGGAAAAGGGCGAAAGCGTTGATTTCGGCAGCAAGGCTGGGTCGCTCAGGATTTTGAAGGTCGAGGCGATTGGGGAGGAATAAGGGGGGAGCGACCGTTTGCGGACAACCCACCTTCGTTCAGGGCGAACGGAGATGGGAATAGCAGACAGTCCGCTCCCCACCCAAACCCGCCATTCCGCATACAGGTTGGCAAACGCTATCACCGCCAAAAGAAAATGCCCCCCGACCGAGTCGGAGGGCATTTCCGTTTCCATTAGGTCGCGGTTCAGGCGTTGCGGCTGGCCTCGAACAGGAACCAGGCGCGTTCCTCGGCCTGGTCGGTCCAGTCGTCGACAATGCCTTCGGTGGCGTTGTCGCCCGCTTGCGTGGCAGCTTCCTTGGCGGCGCGGAGCGCTTCGACCAGCTTCAGATTATCCTCGCGCAGTTCCTTCAGCATGTCGGTGGGATTGACGAAATCGGCGTCATTGTCCTTGAGCGTCTGGTGGCGCGAAATATCGCCGATCGACCGCAGCGTGGTGTTGCCCGTCTTGCGAACGCGCTCCGCGATGAGGTCCGTGGTGGCGAGGATCTGCGCCGCCTGATCGTCGAACATCAGGTGATAGTCGCGGAAATGCGGACCGGACACATGCCAGTGGAAATTCTTGGTCTTGAAATAGAGCGCATAGCTGTCCGCGAGCACGCCGTTCAAAGCCTCCGCCACCGACTTGGTCGCGTTGCTCTTGAGGTCGGTCGGGGTCTTGAGGTCGGAAGCAGTCATGCCTGTTTCTCCTGTTGGCGAATGATTTCGCCCTTATAATGATCCAGCGTGCCGAAGGTGCCATAAAAGTGCCCGGAAGGGCTTTGAAATTATCATTCACGCTGATGGAAACATTCGATCAGAGCAGCGCCAGCGCGGAGAGGGCGGTGATCGCGCCCGCCAGCAAAAGCACCCCTCCGCCGCACAGGCGGATGACGCGTATCGGCAGGGCGGCCAGAAGCGGATCGCGCAGCAGGACGACCGGGACGGAGGCCGCGATGATTCCGATGGCGCCCCCGATGGCGGCGAGCGCCGGGTCGGCGGTGCGGGTGGCAAGGCCCAGGATCAGGAATTGCGGCCCGTCGCCAAAGCCCAGGATGAAAAGGCCGAGCGCGGTGGTGAGGAATGCGCCCATCTTCCACCCGTCCAGCGGATCGGGCGCCTTCACCGGCCAGAACAGCCCCAGTCCGAGGAACAGCAACGACAGTGCAAGGAACAGCAGCCGGGCATCGGAACCCAGCATCGGGCCGATATAGGCGCCTGCGGTCGCGGAAATGGCGGCATTGGCGATGGCCGCGACGATTATCCCTGCGATCACGGCGCCATTGCGGTTGAAGCGCGTGGCGAGCGCCAGCGCCAGAAGCTGGCTCTTGTCGCCGATCTCGCCGATCAGGCAGCCGAGCAGCGCGATCAGCAGGGCGTCCATCGGCGGCGTCGAATCCCTTCGTTCAGACGCGCAGCGGCGACGCGGACGCGGGCGCGACCGTCAGATGCGGCGGAAGAGACGGCATTTCCGCCGCAATCGCGTCACGCAGGAAATCGAGATAGGACAGCACCACAGGCCCCAGTCCATGCAGCGACAGCGCCGATTCCAGTGTCGCGGCCAGCCCTTCCACCGTGTCGATATGGAAGGCGCGGGCGATGTGACGGATATGATCCACCTCATCGTGAATGCGCGGCACGGATAGGTGGCCACGTTGCCCCGCCAGACTGTCGACCCGCCCCAGCAGATCGGAAAGTATGGTTTGCATGGGATCATGTCGCATGGAGAAGACTCCCCTGTCCTGTCGCTCCGAAGATCATCCTGCGCCTGTTCTGGTTAACGGCGCGTAAAGCGGCATGGTCGCAGATCGACATGCTTCCCACATGGGGAGCGCGGGCTGGATTTTCGAGCGGCGGCGCGCGGAAAAATGGGTCGGGCGCAACGGTTTCGTGAAGGCGGCCATCGGTCTTTCCCTTGACAGGCCGCCGAATCTGCCGCATGGGCCGCCACTGAAACGGGGCGGTCCCATGGGGCCGCTTTTCTTTTTCACGAGATTCACAGGACTTTAGGGCCATGGCCAAGCCAGCAACTGTCAAGATCCGCCTCGTCAGCTCGGCTGACACCGGATTCTTCTACGTCACCAAGAAGAACCCGCGCACCCAGACCGAGAAGCTGAGCTTCCGCAAATATGATCCGGTCGTGCGGAAGCATGTCGAATTCAAGGAAGCCAAGATCAAGTGATCCGGTGGACGGCGTAATGCCGTCCCGGTCGCAGGATTGAGGTTCCGGGCCCTGCGCCCCGAACGAAAAGGCCCGTCCCATCAGGGAACGGGCCTTTCCTTGTTGGCTGCGCGATAAGAAGGAAGGGGGGACGGGCAAGGCCATCCCCCGGACGGTCAGGCGCCGACGGGCTTGTCGTCGCTGCGACGCACGACGATGGTGGATGATCGCGGTTCCTGACCCGATACCGGCCAGTTGCCGGTCGGATGCTGGATGTTGACGAAGAAGGTCTTGAGGTCCGGCGTATAGGCAAGGCCGGTGATCTCGCAGCCGGTCGGGCCAACCAGGAAGCGCTTCGATTCCTTGCTGTCCTGGTCGATGTAGAACATCGCATTGTGGCCGAACACATCCTCGATGCTCTTGCCGGTGACGCCGGAATTGCCGGGGATGCTATGGTCGGTCTGCACCCACAGGCGGCCTTGCGGGTCGATGCGGATGCCGTCGGGGCTGGAGAAGGTGTCGCCTTCAATATCGCCCACCAGATTGTCGCCGCCCGACGCCAGCGCCGAATCGCCCGCCAGCAGGAAGATTTCCCAGCTGAAATCGGTGGCCAGCGGCGAATCGCCGGCTTCCTTGAACTTGACGATATGGCCGTGGAGGTTGCGGACGCGCGGATCGGCGGGAACGGTCGATTGACGGCCACTATTGTTGGTGAGCGTCACGAAGATGGCGCTGTTGTCGGGCGCGACCGTGATCCATTCCGGGCGATCCATGACGGTGCCGCCAGCCACGCGCGCGGCGCTCTGGCAGTTGACCAGCACTTCGGCCTGGTTGCGGAAATCGACCGGCGCGGGCGCGGGCGGCGTGGTGCTCTGGCTGACATCGCCCGGATCGGAAGCGCCGACCGTCAGGCCGTTGCGCCCCTGGGTCAGTTCGCGCCATTCGCCGCTGCCGTCCGCGTTGAAGCGCGCGACATAGAGCGTGCCATAGTCCAGCATCCCGGTGTTCGCCCCGCGATTGTCGGCGCTGTAGGCGCGGTCGCACACGAACTTGTAGATGCAGCCCGGCGTCGAATCGTCGCCCATGTAGAAAGCGACGCGGCGGTCGTCATTCGTCATGTGGGCGACATTTTCGTGGTTGAAGCGGCCGAGCGCGGTGCGCTTGGTCGGCGGCGCGAGTTCCTGGAACGGGTCGATTTCGACCACCCAGCCGTAATTTTCCTCCGGCTGCGTCGGATCGAGATAATTGTCCGTCGTTTCCTCGCAGGTGAGGTAGGTGTTCCAGGGCGTGCGGCCCGAGGAACAGTTGTTGAGCATCCCCTTGATCGTGCCCGACAACAGGCCTGCGGCCGGACCGCCCGCGCGATAGCTGCTGTTGCCGGTATAACGCTTGTTATGGCGGGAATCGGCCTTGACCGCCCATTTGCCGTCCGATCCCTTGGCGATTTCGACCACGCCGATGCCGACGGCGGACAGCGCCAGCTTTTTCTGGTCGGCGCTCGCGGTCGCCGCGTCGTAGGCGCCGGACATCAGGATATTATAGTCGGGAAGCTCGAAATTGAGCGCCAGCAGGCCGCCCGTGTTGGGATCGACGCCCGACAGTTCGAAATATTCCATGCCGTCATGATTGCCGCCCGCCCATTTTTCGGCGTCGGCTGGCGTGGGATAGCTGCCCGAATAGGCCGTGCCCGCTTCGATCGAATCGCCTGCCTTCAGCAGCACGTCGACGGTGTAGCCATTGGGGACGGTGACCGTGTCGTCCATGTTCGCCGCGACCGGCGCGAAGGCCACGTCATAGCTGGGCGTGGGGGTCGGCGTGGGCGTGGGCGTGGGGGTCGGCGTGGGGCCGGCATCGTCGTCGTCATCATCGCAGGCGGCCAGCGTGCCCAGCATCGGCAGGATCGACAGGCCCAGAAGGCCGTTCTTCAGGATGGTGCGGCGGCCCGGATTGGCGGCGACGATGGTTTCCAGGCTGTTTTCGCCGCCGGTGATGCGCGGCTGCGCGTCGCGATAAGGCGCGCGCGCCTCGTCAGTCAGATGAGACATGGATATACCCCTGTGTTGTTCCAGGCCGTCGGCCCAGCGCCGCGTCCCTTGATGCGGCGGGGTGGCAGACAGGGATGACAGGGACGCTTCGGGACAGGGTCAGGGGCGTGACCGTCCCATGACAATTATGCGACGGACTGGATGGACCGGTTAGAGCAGCGCGTTCACCTGCTCCACGAAGCGCAGCACGGAAATGGGCTTGGAGACATAGGCTTCCGCTCCAGCGGCGCGGATGCGGTCCTCATCGCCCTTTCCGGCATAGGCGGTGACGGCCATGATCGGCACGGCTGACAATCCTTCATCCGCTTTTAGCGAGATGATGAGGTCGACGCCGCTGACATGGGGCAGATGGATGTCCATGATGCACAGGTCCGGCCGGAAATCCCGCGCCTGCCGCAGCACGTCGCGCCCGTCGCGCAGGGGCAGCACGTCATGCCCGTGCGCGCGCAACAGGTCGCAAAAAAGTTTGAGATTGAGTTCGTTGTCCTCGACAACGAGCACGCGCTTTGCCACCAGTCACCCGCGTTTTCAAAAAAAGGTCTTATGAAAAACGTCATAGCCCTGAAAGGCGCGTAGAGAAACCGTCATGCGAGCCGATACCCACAATAGCAGGAAGGATGGCGCGGATGCGGCCACGCTGGCGCTGATGGCGCTCGCCTGGACCGTGGGGGATGAGCGGAGGGCCGACCGGCTGCTGGCGCTGACAGGGCTGGACGCCGATGCCCTGCGCGCCGGGATCGGCGATCCGGGCGTTCTGGGCGCGGTGCTGGGTTTCCTGGCCGATCATGAGCCGGACCTGATCGCCTGCGCGCAGGCCGTTGAAACGACACCCGAGGCGCTGATCGCCGCGAAGGAGGAACTCAGCCGATGACCCGTCCCCTCATCATCACCGATTGCGATGAGGTGCTGCTGCACATGCTCGTCCCTTTCCGGGAGTGGGCGGACGAGGCGCATGACCTGCATTTCGATTTCGACCGATTGAAATTCGCGGACGCGCTGCGCCACAAGGAAAGCGACGAGCCGGTGACGCGGGAGGTTGTCTGGACGATGCTGACCGCCTTTTTCGACGATGAAATGGGCCGGCAAAAGCCGATCGACGGCGCGATGAAGGTCCTGGCCCGCCTGTCCGCCGTCGCCGACATCGTCGTCCTCACCAATATCGACGAACGGCACCGGCAGGGGCGAGTGGATCAGCTTGCGGGGCACGGGCTTCACGCTCCGGTCTTTTGCAACCATGGTCCCAAGGGGCCGCCGCTGGCGCGCATCATCGCGGATCGCAATCCTTCCGTGGCGCTGTTCATCGACGATATCGCCGAACATCACGCTTCGGTCGCCGAACATGCGCCGGGCGTGTGGCGGCTGCATATGGTGGGCGAGCCGGAACTGAAGGGCAAGATTCCGCCCGCCGACATGGCCCACGTCCGGATCGACGATTGGGCGCAGGCCGAAACATGGATCGCCGCGCGCCTGGCCGAAGGCCCGGCCCCACATGATATTCCCCTCAGCGATGGAGCCAAGTGATGAGCATTGAAGCCCGCCTCAGCGAACTGGGCATCGTCCTGCCTCCGGCCGCCGCGCCGGTCGCCGCCTATGTGCCTGCTGTCGAGGTCAATGGCCTGCTGCATATTTCCGGGCAGATCGCGCTGGCCGACGGGCAGCTCATGACCGGGCGGCTCGGCGATACCGTCAACCTCGACTATGGCGTCCGCGCGGCGCGGGCCTGCGGGCTCAATCTGCTGGCGCAGATGAAGGCGGCGCTGGGGAGCCTCGACCGGGTGGAACGGATCGTGAAGTTGGGGGTCTTTATCAGCAGCGCGCCGGACTTCAGCGACCAGCCCAAGGTCGCCAATGGCGCGTCGGAACTGATGGTCGATGTCTTTGGCGATGCGGGCCGCCATGCGCGCAGCGCCGTGGGCGTGCCGGTGCTGCCGCTCAATTCAGCGGTCGAAATCGATGCGATCGTCCTTGTCCGGCCCGCGGCCTGAGCGTCTGGCTTTCCTGACCGAGCGCCCCTTCGCCCATCGCGGGCTGCACGGCGTGGGAATCAGCGAAAACGGCATGGCCGCATTCGACGCCGCCATCACCGCCGATTTCGGCATCGAATGCGATGTGCGGTTGAGCCGGGATGGCGTGCCGGTCGTCTTTCATGACGCGATGCTGGAGCGGATGACGGCGGCGGCGGGCCGGGTCGCCGAACAGGATGCGGCGGCGCTGGAAGGCTTGCAGCTGCCCGACGGAGGCGGGGTGCCGCGCCTCTCCGCGCTGCTGGCGCGCTGCGCGGGCGGCACGCCGCTGCTTATCGAGATCAAGGTCGACCGATGGCGCGAAGTCGCGCCGCTTTGCGCGGCGGTGGCTGCGGCGCTTGCCCGGCAGGCGGCGTCGACAGCGGCGGTCATGTCCTTCAACCCGCTGGCGGTGCGCTGGTTCGCGCGGCACGCGCCGGACATCGTGCGCGGCATGGTGGTGACGCAGCAGGACAAGCCGAATCTGCGCGGCCGGATCGAACGGGCCCTTGCGCTGGCGCTTGGCCATCCCGATTTTATCGCCTGTGATATTCGTGACCTGCCATCGCCCTTTGCCGCATATTGCCGCCGAAAGGGATTGCCCGTGCTGACATGGACCGTTCGCGGCGCGGCGGATCGCGCCCGCGCCGCTGCCCATGCCGACCAGATCATTTTCGAGCGCGCCGATGACTGAGGTGGTCGCCCGCGTGGCCGAAGGCGTGGCAGCCCTGCCCCGCGCGGAATGGGACGCCTGCGCGGGGACCGCCAATCCCTTCATAAGCTGGGATTTCCTGACCGCGCTGGAGGAATCGGGCAGCGTCGGGCCGGGCACGGGCTGGCAGGCGCTGCCGCTCGTGATAGACGGGGCGGATGGGCGCATTGCCGCCGCCGCGCCAGTCTATGCCAAGGCGCACAGCCAAGGTGAATATGTGTTCGATCATGGCTGGGCCGAGGCATGGCAAAGGGCGGGCGGGGATTATTATCCCAAGCTCCAGATCGCATCGCCCTTTTCCCCCGTCCCGGGGCCGCGCCTGTTGCTGCGCGAGGAGGCGCAGGCGCCCGCGCTGATCGCCGGGATCGAAACGCTGGTGGAGCGCAACGGGCTTTCGTCGGCCCATGCGACCTTTATCGCGCCGGAGCAGGTGCCGCTGTTCGAGGCCGCGGGTTGGCTGCTCCGGGAGGACAGCCAGTTCCACTGGACCAACCAGGACTATCGCGATTTCGCCGATTTCCTCGCCAGCCTGTCCAGCGCCAAGCGCAAGAATATCCGCAAGGAACGCGAACGCGCGGTGCAGGGGCTGGACATCGTCCACCTGACCGGCGACCGGATCAGCGAGGCGCATTGGGACATATTCTGGGACTTCTATCAGGATACCGGCGCGCGCAAATGGGGACGCCCTTACCTGACCCGCGCCTTCTTCTCCATGCTGGGGGAGCGGATGGCGGACCGGGTGCTGCTGATCCTGGCGCTGCGCGACGGGCGACCGATTGCCGGGGCGCTCAACCTGATCGGCGCGGATGCGCTTTACGGGCGTTATTGGGGTTGCACGCAGGACGTGCCGCACCTGCATTTCGAGCTATGCTATTATCAGGCGATAGACGCGGCCATCGCGCGCGGCCTAGCCCGCGTGGAAGCAGGCGCGCAAGGCGGACACAAGCTGGCGCGGGGCTATGCGCCGCAGCCGACATGGTCCGCGCATTTCATCCCGAACCCCGGCTTTCGCCGTGCCGTGGCGGACTTTCTGGCCGCCGAACGCCGCGACGTGCAGCGCGACCGGGAATGGCTGAACGAACGGACGCCGTTCAGGAAAGCGGATTGCTGAATCCGATCAGGCGGCGCGCAGCTGGGTCGAAGCGATCCAGGCGCGCGCCTGACGCTGGGCCTGGGCGATTTCGCGCGCGGTCATTTCCTCGGCGATTTCCGCGCGCATCGTCTGCCCTTCGTCACTGCCCTTGAGCGCGGCGAGATTAAACCATTTATGCGCTTCGACCAGATCGATGGGCATCCCCCCCGTGCCGCAGCTATAGGCCACGCCCAGTTCGAAACAGTCTTCCGCCGTTCCGCGCGCCGCATCCGCCAGACGGCTTTCCATAAGGAACTGCGCGCTCCTGCTACTATTCGCCATAACCGACCTCCCCCTTCAAGGATTTGACCTTACGGTTTGCAACGAGGAACAGGTTGGACCGCCAGGCGATAAAAAATGGTTAACGCCTTTTGGAGCTTTCACTTTTATCGCCCAGTCCTGCCGGACGGTTTCACGGTTAACGCGACATCCGCAGGGGGCAGATAATGGTGGCGCGGTGCATCGATTGTCCGCATAGCCATCCCATGACCAAGACCCTTTCCGAAACCGCGGCCGTGCCCCCCAGGGACATGCATTTCCGCGAGTTCGTGCTGCTGTGTGCCGGCCTGATGGCCATGAATGCCTTGTCGATCGACCCGATGCTCCCGGCCTTGCCCGATATTGGGCGGGATCTGGGCATTCCGCGCCCCAATGACCGTCAGCTTATTATCAGCATGTATTTCATGGGGCTCGGCATAGGGTCGCTGCTGTTCGGCATTCTGTCCGACCGCTATGGGCGCAAACGGGTGCTGGGCAGCGCCATGGTGCTGTTCATCCTGTCTTCGATCGCCTGCGCGGGCGCGCACAGCTTCGCCATGATGCTGGTCGCGCGGACCTGCGCGGGCTTCTTTGCCGGGGCGAGCCGGGTCATCACCATCGGCATCATCCGCGATCGATTTCGCGGCGATGCCATGGCGCGGGTCATGTCCCTGATCTTCGCCGTCTTCATTCTGGTTCCGGTCATGGCGCCCAGCATGGGACAGGTGATCTTGTGGTTTGCGCCATGGCGGTGGATATTCTGGACGCTGGCGCTGCTGGCGACGATGATGCTGCTGTGGATGCTGTTGCGGTTGCCCGAAACGCTCAGGCCCGAAAACCGGATCAGCATCAGCGTCAGCGGCATTGTTCGCCGTGTCGGCGGGGTCATCACCCATCGCAGTTCGATCGGCTATATGCTGGCGAGCGGCGTGGCCATGAGCGGCCTTATCGGGTTCATCCTGTCGGTGCAGCAGATCATGTTCGATATATTCGATGCACGCGCCATCTTTCCGATCGCCTTTGCCGTGATGGCGGGCAGCATGGGGATCGGCAGCCTGATCAACAGTCAGCTGGTGTCGCGTTTCGGGGCGCGGCGGCTCAGCCAGGGCGCGCTGATCGCGTTCATTCTGATCGGCGGCACGCATGTGGGCGTCATCCAGGCGGGCTGGGAAAGCCTGGGCTCCTTTCTGGTGCTGCAATCGCTGACGATGCTCACCGTCGCGTTCACCGCTTCCAATTTCAGTTCGATTTCGATGGAGCCATTTTCGCGGGGGGCGGGCATCGCGTCCTCCTTCCAGTCCTTTCTGACGACGGCGGTGTCGGCTTCGCTGGGCAGTCTGGTCGGTCATGCCTTTGACGGCACGGTGCTGCCGCTGGCGCTGGGGATGGTCTGCTTTGGGTGCGTGGCGCTGGTGATCATCGTCTGGGCGGAGCGGGGGAGGATGTTTACCCGCCCCAACAATGCTGCCCTGCGCGAGGTGGAATTCTGATCCCGCCTTTACTGAACGCCAAGCGTTACTGAACGAACGTCAGTGACAGGTTTTCCGCATTTTTGGGGATGTCGATCCGGCTTTCGTTGATCGACGCTTCCTCGCCGGGCCTGAGGCGGGTCTTGTCCGCCTTGGTCGTCCAGCTGAAGACGAGGCGGTTCTGACGGTCGCGCAGTTGCACCAGCACTGGCGGCACCGGCAGCGCCTGCTTGCCGCTGTTCACGATGCGCGCGCCAAAGGCGAAATATTCCTCGCCCGTGGGCAGCTTGCGCCGCTCGGCGGGCTTGGAGAGGTAGAAGAGCAGGTCGGGATCGCCTTCATCGGGGGTCAGGCCCAGGCTGACGGCCCAGCTTGGCGCGCCAAGATAATAGAGCGCGCCACCCGCCGCGGCGACGATCAGGCAGAAGGCGATGGCGGCATAGGTCGCCAGCTTGAGCGGATTGCGGCGCGGCTTGAAAGGCGGGACGGATTCGAACTGGCTCTGGTCGGCGGCTTCGGCTGCCGGCGCGCCTTCATAGATATTGTCGAAACGGCTTCCCGGCGCGGCAAAGGCGGGCGCGGAAGGGGGCGCATCGGTTTGCGGGTCTGTGTCTTCGGACTCGGCCTGCGCGACTGCGGCGGGAGCGGGCGGCGCCGGTTCCTCGACGATGTCCGGCTCTGGCGGTGGCGGAGCCGCGGCGGGCGGGGGAGGAGGTGGTGGAGGCGGCGGTGCCGCGACCGGCTCCTCGCGCGGCGCGGGCGCGGGCATGATGGGCGCTTCTTCACGCGGCGGGAGGGCGGGGCCTTCCTGGAACCAGCTATGCTTGCAGGCGGCGCAGCGAACCTGGCGGCCGTTCGGGCCGACGGCGCTGTCCGGCACGATATAACGCGTCGCGCATTGGGGGCACACCAGGATCATTACGCTTCATAGCCATGGCTTGGACTCGCGCGCAAGCGGTCAAAATCGGCGGGCGCGCACGAACGCGACTCGCGGACTTGCGCGGCGCGGGCTTTACGGCAGCCCGCCCGCTGTGCCATGGCTGCGTATCAGGGGCAGAAGGGAGCGCGTCAGCGCCGGTTTTACGATCATGTCGGCCATCGTCCAGTTCGAAAATGTCGGCCTGCGTTACGGGCTGGATAGCGAGACGTTGTCCGACGTCAGCTTCTCGCTGCATGGCGGCGGTTTCTATTTCCTGACCGGCGCATCGGGCGCGGGCAAGACGTCGCTGCTCAAGCTTCTTTATCTGGCCCAGCGGCCCAGCCGCGGCGTCATCCGCCTGTTCGGGGAGGATGTGGTGACGCTCCCCCGCAAGCGGTTGCCCGGCTTCCGCCGCCGCATCGGCGTGGTCTTTCAGGATTTCCGGCTGGTCCCGCATCTGTCGGCCTATGACAATATCGCCCTGCCCCTGCGCGTCGCAGGCATGGAGGAGGCGGAGGTCGACGCGCCGGTCTCCGAAATGCTGAACTGGGTGGGGCTGGGCGACCGGGGACAGGCGCGCCCCGCGACCCTTTCGGGCGGGGAGCAGCAGCGCGTCGCCATCGCCCGCGCCGTCATCGCCCGGCCGGAAATATTGGTGGCGGACGAGCCGACCGGAAACGTCGACGCCGACATGGCGAGCCGCCTCATGACCCTGTTCGAGGCGCTCAATCGCCTGGGCACCACCATCGTCGTCGCAACCCATGACCTGCCGTTGATAGGGCAGGTGGCGGGCGCCCAGATGATGCGGCTGGACAAGGGACGGCTGGCCGATCCCACCGGCGCGCTGCGCTATCCACCCCTGTCGCAGGGCAATGGCGGATGAGCGGAACGAGGGACCGCCGCGCCGCTGCCGCCGCGCGCCATCGCCTGCTGCCCGAAGGCCGGGTGGCCGGACCGATGCCGTGGATCATCGCGATCATGATGTTCCTGACCGTGCTCGCCGCCGCCGCCGGGCTGGGGCTGGGCGCGGCTGTCCGGTCGATGAGCGCCGACCTTGCCGGGCGGGCGACGGTGCAGATCGTGGAAGCCGGTGCGGAGGCGCGGGACCGGCTGAGCGCGCGCGTGGCGCAGGCATTGCGCGGCGCCGACGGCGTGGCGCGCGTGGAAGCCGTCGACCCGGCCACGCTGTCGGATCAATTGCGCCCCTGGCTGGGCGAGGATGCCACAAGCGGCGACCTGCCCATTCCCGCATTGATCGACGTCACGCTGACGGCGGGGCAGGCGGATGCGAAGGTGGACCGCCTGCGCCGCCTGTTGTCGGGCCTCTCGCCCAAGATACGAGTGGAGCCGCATGCCGCATTCCTGCTGCCGCTTGCGGGGCTGTTGTCCGCACTGGGGTGGCTCGCGGCCGGGATCGTGCTGCTGATGGCGCTGGCGACCGGCGCGGTGGTCGTGCTCGCGGCGCGGGGCGCGCATGACAGCCATCGCGGCACCATCGAAGTGCTGCACCTGATGGGCGCGACCGACGTGCAGATCGCCCGCCTGTTCCAGCGCCGCATCGCGCTCGACGCCATGCTGGGCAGCTTGCTGGGATTCGCCGTCGCGGCCTGTGTCATCCTGCTGCTGGGCGCGCGGCTGATCGCGACGGGATCGGAATTGCTGGGGGCCGTGCATCTGCCGTGGAGCAGTTGGGTCATGCTGCTGGCCCTGCCGGTGGGCGGCATATTGCTGGCCATGCTGGCGGCGCGCTGGACGGTGCTGCGGGCGCTGGGGCGGGCGCTATGATCGTGCGGCTCATCGCTGTGTCAATCCTGGCCTGGATGCTGGGTTTCGCCTGGTTCGCGATCTTCCTGCCGCAACCGCTGGATGGCAGGCCGACCGACGCCATCGTCGTGCTGACCGGCGGGGCGGGGCGGATTGACCGGGGCCTTGTGCTGTTGCAGGAGGGCGCGGCCAAGCGGATGCTGATTTCCGGCGTGGACCGTTCCGTCCGTCCGGTGGAACTGGCGGCGGAATATAAAGTGCCTGAAAAGCTCTTCACCTGCTGCATCACCTTGGGCCGCGAAGCCATTGATACCCGCTCCAACGCCATCGAAACGGCGCGCTGGCTGGAACGGCGCGACTATCGCACCGTGCGGCTCATCACGACGGACTGGCACATGCGCCGTTCTGCGCTGGAATTGCGCCAGGCTTTGCCGGGGCGCGTGACCATTGTCTATGACGCGGTGCCGAGCCGCCCCAGCCTCACCATGCTGGCGCGGGAGTATAATAAATATCTGCTGCGGCGCGCGGCGGCGCTGATCGGCATCTGACGGTTCCGCTATGATAACCGCCCTGCGTTCCCTTGCCTTCCTCATCGTCTTTTATGGCGGATCGCTGCTGTTCGTGCTGTCGGCGATGGCCGCGCACTGGGTGGCGCCGGGCGCGGTTCAACCTATCGCGACAGGATGGGGCCGGTTCCATCGCCGCTGCGCGCGCTGGCTGCTGGGGCAGAAGGTGCGGGTGGAGGGGGCATTGCCACACGGGCAATATCTCTACATCATCAAGCATGAATCCATGTTCGAGACCATCGACCTGCTGTGCCTGTTTCACCGGCCCGCCATCGCGGCGAAGCGCGAACTGCTCGACATACCGCTATGGGGTGGGCTGGCGCGGGATTATGGCCTGCTGCCGGTGGAGCGCAGCGCGGGAGCGAGCGCCCTGCGCGCTCTGCTCGCCGCTGCGAGGAAGGCGAACACCCAGGGGCGCCCGATCTGCCTCTTCCCTGAAGGCACGCGCGTCCCTCATGGCGAAGCGCCGCCCCTGCGCGCCGGTTTTGCCGGGCTTTACGCGTTGCTGCGCCTGCCGGTGGTGCCGATCGCGGTGGACAGCGGGCGCGTGTCGCCGCGCGGGCATTTTCTGAAGCGCGCGGGAACGATCACTTACAAGGTGGGGGAAATCGTGCCCCCCGGCCTCGACCGCAAGGACGCCGAAGCACGGGTCCACGCCGCGATCAATGCGCTCAACCGATTGCCTGATCGACCCTAGTGCTCGCGCCCGAAATCGGGCTTGGGATCGTCCTGCCCCTGTTCGATGATCGACCGGCGGATCGCGCGAGTGCGGGTGAAGAGGTTGAACAGCGCATCCCCATCGTCCCAGCGGATCGCCCGCTGCAACGCCGACAGATCCTCCGAAAAGCGTTGCAGCATTTCCAGCACCGCATCCTTGTTGGCGAGGAACACGTCGCGCCACATGGTTGGATCGGACGCCGCGATGCGGGTGAAATCGCGAAAGCCGCCCGCTGAATATTTGATGACTTCGGACTGGGTCACATTCTCCAGATCGCTGGCCGTGCCCACGATGGTGTAAGCGATCAGGTGCGGCAGATGGCTCGTCACCGCCAGCACCAGATCGTGATGCGCGGGTTCCATCGTTTCCACATCCGCGCCGATCCGCCGCCATAGCTCAGAAACACGCTCGACCGCCGCTGGGTCGGCGTCGGCGGGCGGCGTGACGATGCACCAACGGCCCTGGAACAGCGTGGCGAAGCCCGCTTCCGGCCCGCTATTCTCCGTCCCCGCGACCGGATGCGCGGGAATGATCGTGCGCCCCGGCAGCGCGGCGCTGAGCTGCGCCAGCACATCGGCCTTGCACGATCCCACGTCGCTGACGATGGCGTCGGCGGGCAGGTCGTCGGCAAAGTCCGCCGCCGCCGCGCCCATCGCCCGGACTGGCACGCACAGCACCACCAGATCGGCGTCCGTCACCGCCGCGCCCGCTGTGTCGGTGATGTCGTCGCACAGGTCGATGGCGCGCGCGATTTCCCGCACCTGCGGATCGGCGTCATGCCCCGTCACGCGCACGGTCGGCATATATTGCCGGATCGCCCGCGCGAGCGACGAACCGATCAGGCCAAGGCCGATGACGGTGACGCGCGAAAAAGGCAGCATATCAG